>OGXV01001995.1_pt1 | contig 11453 bp, 12 predicted proteins | sample 1576391 | NCBI WGS metagenome assembly OGXV01 (sample SAMEA3541586, study PRJEB24748) | human gut metagenome | biome: human gut; feature: human-associated habitat; material: faeces | place: China | collected 2012 | reverse complement strand
ACTATCACAAGAGAGAAGCAAACGCCTCATCAGTTCGACAGCACTTTCTTCCGTATTTCCGGAGCCGATTAATATGGCGAGTAGTTCGGCATCACTCAATGCGGCTGCTCCTTTCTCCATCATCTTCTCCCGGGGACGGTCTTCCAGCGCCCACTGGTTGATGGATAGTTTGTGTTTGCTTTCCATAATCAAATCACTTACTTATAAAAATTCTTTTGAAACGCCTCGAATTCGTCCTTTCCTCTTATACAACGCTGCCACCATGCACGCCAGAATCCCGTTCCATAACCAATTAGTTGTATAAAGGAAGCAGTAATCGAAAGCATTCCAATCCATAAACTGCGATTTCTGATTGTCGAATCCACGCAAACCACCAAGGAATAGAGCAGTAAGGGAAGAGGTGCTGCCAACATGGCGGCAAATCCTAAAAACAGAAGTGCCATCTCACCTGTCGCACACCCGGGAACCGTTTTGGAATATAGTAGATAAAAAGCTAACAAAACGAGCCCCAACCCCAAAAGAGTCAGTAATAAAAGCAAAGAGACTCCCAGCGTGAACACTGCCGGTAGCAAATGCACCAATTTCAACGAATCGGGATATTTCTTATAAAGGTTAATGCGGGCAATGCCGGAGTTATGGACTTGCTTAAAGAACTTCTTCAAGTCTGTCCGACGTTTGTGATATACCCACGCATCGGGGAAAAGACGACAAGTATAGCCACCTTTAAAAATACGGATACTGAAGTCGATATCTTCCCCGAAGCGCATTTTAGAGAATCCCCCCAAAGCTTCATACACTTCGCGACGAATCCCCATATTGAAGCTACGAGGATAAAACTTGTCCATCTTCTTTTTTCCGCCACGGATACCGCCTGTTGTAAAAAAGGAAGTCATCGAGTAGTTGATAGCTTTCTGAATATCCGTAAAAGAATCGTGCGCACGGTCGGGACCACCGAACGCGTCGGCTGGAGAAGACTGAAGCTCCTTCTCTATCGCGTCAAAATATCCTTCGGGCAAAATGACATCAGAGTCCAGTATGATAAAATATTCTCCTTCGCTTCGCTCCGCTCCGTAGTTACGGGTCTGCCCCGGTCCGGAATTGGGTTTAGAGAAATACTTGATGTCCAACCGATCTGTATACCGATCTGCCACTTCCTTACAAGGGATGGACGAACCATCTTCAACAATAACTACTTCAAAATCTTTAAAACACTGTACAGTGAGACTTTGCAGCAATTCATCCACCTCATCGGGACGATTGTAAACGGGAATTATGACAGAATAGCGCATATCAATGAATTTATAAAATAACGATTTTGCGTAAATCCAATAAAACGAATATTGATTTGAAGCACAAAGTAAGGTAAAAAAAACGAGACTTATAAAAGAGTTAACAAAAAAAGGCGACTTCATGATAAGCCGCCTTTTTTTTATTATCTCAGTTCTTCTTACTTTTTCAGAATATCCATTGTATCCGATGCAATCAACAACTCTTCATCTGTCGGAATCACTACTACTTTCACTTTAGAATCTGCAGTAGAAATAATAGCTTCCTCACCACGAACTTTTGCATTCACATTATTGTCCAGTTTAATACCCATGAATTCCATGTCTTTACAAACAGATTCACGGCATTCAAACTGATTTTCGCCTACACCACCTGTAAACAGGATGATATCTACACCGCCCAATGCCGCAGCATAAGCACCGATATATTTCTTAATACGGTAGTAGTACATCTTTTCAGCAAGGATGGCTCTTTCGTTTCCGTTAGCACAAGCGGCCAGCAGTTCGCGCATATCGCTTGATACGCCGGAAATACCCAGTACACCGCTCTTCTTGTTCAGCAGGTTAGAAATGCCTGTCGTATTCAAGCCTTCTTTTTCCATGATGAATGTTACTGCACCGGCATCGATGTCACCGCTACGGGTACCCATCATCAAACCTTCCAACGGAGTCAGTCCCATGGTAGTATCTATACATTTGCCATCCTTGATAGCAGCGATAGAACCACCGTTACCAATATGGCAAGTGATGATTTTTTGTCCTACCGGATTAACGCCAAGGAACTCACATACACGTTTTGAAACATAACGGTGAGAAGTTCCGTGGAAGCCATAACGACGTACGCCATATTTCTCATACATTTCGTAGGGAATAGCATACATATAAGCATAATCCGGCATCGTCTGATGGAAAGCTGTATCAAATACGCCTACCTGCGGAATGTTGGGAAGAATAGCGGAAACTGCATTCACACCTTTCAAGTTGGCAGGATTGTGAAGCGGAGCCAGGTCGTTGCAGGCAGCAAAAGCTTCGAGTACTTCTTTGTTCAGCAATACAGATTCACTGAAACGTTCGCCTCCGTGTACCATACGGTGACCTACCGCATTGATTTCGTCCAGTGATTTGATAGCTCCGTATTCCGGGCTAATCAATGTATTCAGAATGAACTCCACACCAATCGTATGTTCCGGAATGTCTTTTTCGAGTACTTTCTTTTCGCCATTCGGCAAAGTCAATTTAAGGAAAGAGCCTTTCAGACCGATTTTTTCGATACCACCTTGTGCAATCACTTCTTTGGTGGTCATATCGAACAATTTATATTTGATGGATGAACTTCCACAGTTCAATACTAGAATTTTCATATTGTCTTTAATACTTAAAGCTTGATACTTATTTATTGTTTTTTGCTGCAATAGCCTGATTTGCCGTAATAGCAATCATGCGATATACATCTTCGATAGAGCAACCACGAGACAAGTCATTCACCGGACGGGCGATACCCTGAAGGATCGGGCCGATAGCGTCGGCATGACCCAGACGTTGTACCAGTTTATAAGAAATATTTCCTACTTCCAGACTCGGAACGATCAGCACGTTAGCCTCTCCCGCTACGGGTGAACCCGGAGCTTTGCTTGCGCCTACTTCAGGAACAAGAGCAGCATCAGCCTGCATTTCTCCGTCCAGATCAAGTGTAGGAGCCATTTCCTTAGCGATCTTGGTAGCTTCCACTACCTTATCTACTACTTCATGTTTAGCGGAACCTTTGGTAGAGAAGCTCAGCATAGCCACTTTCGGATTTTCGATACCGGCAACGGCTTTGGCAGTCTGTGCCGTACAAACAGCAATCTGTGCCAGTTGGTTAGGGTCCGGAACCGGAGTTACGGCAACGTCACCCATCACCAGAATACCATTCTTACCATACTCGGGAGCATGAGTCAAGAGTAACATAGCACCGGATACACAAGTGATGCCCGGAGCAGTCTTGATAATCTGTAAAGCCGGACGCAGTACATTGCCTGTTGTGTTGCGGGCACCTGCCAACTGACCGTCAGCATCACCGCTCTTAATCATTAAACAACCATAAAACAAAGGATCATTCGTCAATTGACGGGCTTCTTCAATAGTCATGCCTTTCTTCTTGCGAAGCTCGCACAGCAATTGTGCATACTCTTCGTGTTTCGGAGAAGTTTCAGGATCAATAATAGTAGCTTTGCTGATGTTACCCAGTCCCCATTTCACTGCAAGTTCGTTAATTTCAGCGGGTTTACCCAGTAAAATAAGGTCAGCAACTTCATCTGTCAAAATCTGATTGGCAGCTTTTAATGTGCGTTCTTCAGTTCCTTCCGGAAGAACAATACGTTGGCGGTCTGCTTTCGCACGAGCCACGATTTGGTTGATTAAATTAAGCATAGATATATTTGAATAATATTATAAACCTTGTTACGATTTGTAATTTGCGCTGCAAAAGTACTCAATTTTGCAATATCCACATTACAATTCCGGCTAATTTTATTCTCCAAGTCTAAAATATTATAATATTTAACACTGTACTTCTATTTTTTCTACCTTTGCAGTGTTTTCAAACAAATCAATAGGTAATTAGTGTATGATACGTCAGTGTGCCATTTTATTTGGCTGTTTGGCTTTGGGTGAATTAATCGTTTATTTAACAGGGATCAAGCTCCCCTCCAGCATTATCGGTATGCTGCTGCTCACCCTTTTTTTGAAATTAGGCTGGATCAAACTGCAGTGGGTGCAGGGATTGTCCGACTTTCTGGTAGCTAATCTGGGCTTCTTTTTCGTACCTCCCGGAGTAGCATTGATGTTGTATTTCGACGTTATTGCGGCAGAATTCTGGCCTATCGTCATCGCAACAATCGTTAGCACGGCTCTCGTGCTGGTCGTAACGGGATGGGTACACCAAATTGTCCGTAAATTCAGACTGGCACGTCAGATTAAACTGGCGAGTAGCCTACGCTTATCAGACTTTCACTTGTCCGACAAGCTACATTTAAAAAACAAAACTAACTTAATGGATAAAGACAAATGAGCTTTTTAGAAAATAATTTCTTTCTGCTGGCTGTCACTTTCGGCGTTTTCTTCTTTGCCAAATTGCTTCAGAAGAAAACGGGGCTGGTACTGCTGAACCCGATCTTACTCACCATTGCCGTTCTGATTATCTTCCTTAAAATGGCCAATATCTCTTACGAGACTTACAATCAGGGAGGGCATCTCATCGAATTCTGGTTACGCCCGGCTGTGGTAGCTTTGGGAGTCCCTTTATATCTTCAGCTGGAAATGATTAAGAAACAGTTGCTGCCTATCCTCTTGTCTCAACTGGCAGGGTGCATCGTCGGAGTGATCTCTGTGGTATTAATCGCCAAGTTTATGGGAGCTTCACAAGAAGTCATTCTTTCATTGGCACCTAAATCCGTAACGACTCCGATTGCCATGGAAGTGACCAAGGCTATCGGAGGTATCCCGTCACTGACGGCAGCCGTTGTAGTAGCGGTAGGTTTACTGGGAGCCATCTGCGGATTTAAGACAATGAAAATCATGCACGTAGGCAGTCCGATAGCCCAAGGGCTTTCGATGGGAACAGCCGCCCACGCTGTCGGCACTTCCACTGCCATGGACATCAGCAGCAAATACGGGGCGTATGCCAGCCTGGGATTGACACTGAATGGAATATTCACCGCATTACTGACACCGACTATCCTGCGATTATTAGGTGTTTTGTAAAAACAAAATTCTTTCATTTTCCGTTATATAAAGAGTTAAACGCAAAAAGCATTTTATGATTCCATTTAAAGACATTACACTAGCTGATAGAGACACAATAACTGCATTCACCATGAAAAGTGACCGCCGAAACTGCGATCTTTCATTTTCCAACCTCTGTAGCTGGAGATTCTTGTACGATACTCAATTTGCAGTCATCGACGATTTTCTGGTATTCAAATTTTGGGCCGGCGAACAACTGGCATATATGATGCCTGTAGGAAACGGCGATCTGAAAGCTGTATTACGGAAATTAATCGAAGATGCGGATAAGGAGAAGCATAATTTCTGTATGTTGGGAGTTTGCAGCAATATGCGCGCCGACCTCGAAGCGATTTTACCCGAACGGTTCATTTTCACGGAAGACCGTGCCTATGCCGACTATATATATTTAAGGAGTGATCTGGCTACCTTAAAAGGAAAGAAATTTCAGGCAAAGAGAAATCATATCAACCGGTTCCGTAATACGTATCCCGATTACGAATATACACCGATTACGCCCGACCGTATTCAAGAATGTCTGAACCTGGAAGCCGAATGGTGCAAAGTGAACAACTGCGACCAGCAGGAAGGAACGGGAAATGAACGTCGTGCCCTCATTTATGCATTACATAATTTCGAAGCACTCGGTCTGACCGGAGGCATTCTCCACGTCAACGGGAAAATTGTGGCATTTACTTTCGGGATGCCTATCAACCATGAAACATTCGGGGTACATGTAGAAAAAGCAGATACCAGCATTGACGGTGCTTACGCCATGATTAATTACGAGTTTGCCAATCGCATTCCCGAACAGTATATCTATATCAACCGGGAAGAAGATTTAGGTATTGAAGGCTTACGCAAAGCAAAGCTGTCTTATCAACCGGTAACTATTCTCGAAAAGTATATGGCTTGTCTGAAAGACCATCCTATGGATATGGTCAGATGGTAATAATATATAAGGTATGACGACAAAAGAAAAGGTTAAGGCATTATGGCAGTTATGTTTCGACGACAATGAAGAGTTCGTTGAAATGTACTTCAGGCTGCGCTATAAAAACGAAATAAACATTGCTATCGAAAGTGGGGATGAGATTGTTTCCGCTCTTCAGATGATTCCTTATCCGATGACTTTCTGCGGAGATACCGTACAGACCTCTTACATTTCAGGAGCCTGCACTCATCCGGATTTTCGCGGAAACGGAGTGATGCGCGAATTACTCTCCCAAGCCTTTGCAAAGATGCTTCGTAACGGAACGTATTTCAGTACATTGATTCCTGCCGAACCTTGGTTATTCGACTATTACACCCGGATGGGATATGCTTCCGTATTCCAATATTCGGTTAAAGAGATTACCGTACCGGAATTTATTCCGTCTAAAGAAATAACAGTCACCTCTGAAATCGGATGTCAGAAAGAAGTTTACGAATATCTAAACAGCAAACTTTCCGGACGCACTTGCTGCATCCAGCACTCCTTTGAGGATTTTCAAGTAGTCATGGCGGACCTTATCCTCAGTGACGGAATTTTGGTTACTGCCAGATCAGAGAATCAAATCAATGGATTGGCTATTGTATACAGAAGAGATAAGCAATTAATTATCAGCGAGCTTTTTGCAGAAACCAAAGATGCCGAGCACAGTTTGTTGCACCATATCAAGCAATTTACTGGATGCAGGCACATGACTCAGTTGCTTCCTCCGGAGAAAGAACAGACGCAATATCCGTTGGGGATGGCGCGAATCATCAATGCCAAAGAAGTGCTGCAACTGTATGCCTCCGCTTTTCCTGAGGACGAAATGCAACTGGAAGTATCAGATAAACAATTGTCAGTAAATAATGGCTATTACTATCTGTGTAATGGCAAATGTATGTATAGCACCGAGCGTTTGCCCGGCGCACATATACCAATGAATATCAGTGAGCTGACAGGAAGAATATTTCAGGCACTACAACCTTATATGAGTTTAATGCTGAATAAGTGATTCCAGATAACGTACCCTTTCACAAGCTGCCAGCAGGAAAGCACCGACTCCGAAGTTTGAAGTAGAATTAGCATCTACGACTTGCCCCGGTATGGCTTTCTCGCCGATGGGTTGCACATAACCGATCTTTCCGTCGGGCTGTAAAGCAACTGTTGACAAATATTTCCATGCCTTCTCAACTACAGGTTGATAATGGGCGGAGTCAAGGAAACCGTTATTGATCCCCCATTGCAGACCGTACGTAAAGAATGCCGTACCACTTGTTTCGGGTCCCGGTGCATGCTGCGCATCGAGCATACTACGCGTCCAATACCCTTCAGGTTGCTGACAGGCCGCAACAGATTTTGCCAATGTACGGAAACGGTCTATATATTCCTGACGATACTTATCTGTTTCCGGAAGGTCTTTCAAGACTTTCGCCAGCCCCGCCAGTACCCAGCCATCACCACGTGCCCAGAAATCCTTTTTACCATTCACACTTTTGTGCTTGGGGTATACGTATTTTCCATCGCGATAGTAAAGTCCGGCTTCTTCATCATACATGATACTGTCTGCATAAGCAAGGTATTCATGCAATTTCTCCAGGTAAAGTGGATTTTTAGTGATATTATATAGTTTGGTCATCACAGGCATTACGGCCGAGCCGCCGCAGAGGTGGGTGAGCACCGTGCCGAAGAAGATGGCCGGCACCAGCAGCGGGCTGACGCTTTCGCCGCTGTGGACGGCGCGGATGACGTTGTTTGTCCCCATCCCTTCGCAGCCCGTCACCTTATAAAGTGCCACGATGGCAAGACCTGCCACCGGCAGCAGCCAGAGCAGCCAGATGTGCTCGGCCCGCCATTCGGTGACATGCTCCACGGCCAGGTGGAACGCTGTGCCGACGGCACCGCAGACGAGGCCGGTGGGGACGGCCAACAGCAGCCAGCGGGCCAGAATGGCCGCGACGGCCCGGAAGGAATAAAGCTCCTTTTTCAAAAACTCTTTCATGATAACACTCCTGTGTTTTTTATATCCTGCCCACAAAGATAGCACGACGGACGGGCGCTGTCAAGAAACGCCAAAGCCCCACTCCCTTGTGCGAAGGAGCGGGGCTTTGAGCTGTGTTTGGAATTATCAGAAAAAAGGAAAAAGGAGAACAATATATCCACGCCGTCTCGGCGGCCTCCACCACGGAATCGACCGAGATCTTGGAGACGATGACCTCGACCTTGATCTTCGGCAGGAGGGTGCTGTCCACAGGCACAGCTCAAGGTCATGGTCTCATCGGTGGAAAGGCTCAGGGGAGCCGCCGTTGAAGCCGAACATCAGGCCGAAGCCGATGAGCCAGTAGCAGGGCGTGCCGATGCAAAAATCCATATTTTTGATGTTCTGCACAAACCGGAAAAGAATGGGCAAAGAAAACTTTGGCAGGCATCATTTTTCCCCCGTGTGGTCTGCCCGCATTTCGACATGGAGCAGCAGGCTCATCAGAGCGCGCAGCGCGAAAGTCGCCGCCAGCGGGATGACCGACTCGAGGTTCTGCAGAAGGAAGGTCTTGGCGATCTCTGCTGACATGAGAAATTCCAGCGCCGTCGTCAGGCCGGTGCTCATTTCGTGGTGGAAGTCGTACCGGTCGCGGAAAAAGGTCGCCCGCACATAGTGGTAGGTGGCCTTGACAAGGCTCGTCACGATGATGAACAGGCCGATGACCTCCGCCAGCCCCGCGATGAGGGGGACTGCCGATTCCAGAAAGCCCTCCAGCAGGTGGGCGATGTTCTCGTTCAGGTGATATAGGGCTGTCATGCTCTGGCCACCGCTCAAGCCAGCAGGCTCTTGATATAAGCGGCCAGCTCCTCGTCCTTGCAGGAGGCGAAGAACAGCTCGCTGAACTTCTCACCGGCGATGGCACCCTTCAGCAGGTCCTGATCGATGCTCTTGAGGCACTCGATGAGGGGCTTAAAAGTGGCGGCGCGGACGCCGTCGAGGATCTTCTTGTTGCGCTGCTCGGGCTCGACGCGCTCCTTGGGGTAGCCCTGACCGTGGCCGAAGCCGAACAGCTTCTCAAAGCAGTACTCGAGGTTCAGCTCACCGCCCCAGCCGAAGCCCTTGGCGAAAGGCATGGCCACGGCATTGCCGTCGTTGACGTGGGCGAAGGTGTAGGCGTCCACGGGATCCTCCACATGGCCGCAGATGACGCCGGGGAAGCTGTTCAGGGCCAGCATGGCGCCCTCGCCGGTGCCGCAGCCGGTGATGACGTAGTCGGCGGCGCCGCTGTTGAGCAGGATGGCGGCGAGGATGCCGCACTGCACATAGGTCAGCTGTGCGGCGTCATCGGCAGAGTACATGCCGTAGTTGACCACCTCGTGGCCCATCGGCTCTACGACCTTCTTCAGAGCGGCCTCGATGATGCCGTTCTTTGCGGCCTGACTGTTCTCGTTGATAAGTGCGATCTTCATGGGAAAGTCCTCCTGTTTTTATTATTATGACCAGTGTAGCAGATTCCGGGAAAAAAGTCGATATGGGAAACAAAAGAGCGCCGCGCCCGGCACCCGGAAGGCAGCGGACACGGCGCAAAAAATGCCGGATATGGAAAAACTTACTGCGGCTGCTTGCCGATGTAAGCCAGGATGCCGCCGTCAACGTACAGGATGAGGCCGTTGACGAAGTCGGAAGCGGCAGAAGCCAGGAAGACAGCGGGTCCGCCCAGATCCTCAGCCTCGCCCCAGCGGCCTGCGGGGGTCTTGGAGACGATGAAGCTGTCGAAGGGGTGACGGCTGCCGTCGGGCTGACGCTCGCGCAGAGGTGCGGTCTGCGGGGTAGCGATGTAGCCGGGTCCGATGCCGTTGCACTGGATGTTGTACTCGCCGTACTCGGAGGCGATGTTCTTGGTCAGCATCTTGAGGGCGCCCTTTGCGGCGGCGTAGGCAGAAACGGTCTCGCGGCCCAGCTCGCTCATCATGGAGCAGATGTTGATGATCTTGCCGCCGCCCTGAGCGATCATGTCGGGGATGACAGCCTTGGCGACGATGAACGGAGCGTTCAGGTCAACATCGATGACCTGACGGAACTGAGCAGCGGTCATCTCGGTCATGGGGATGCGCTTGATGATGCCGGCGTTGTTGACCAGAATGTTGATATGGCCGACTTCCTCGGTGATCTTTGCGACCATGGCGTTCACGGCGTCCTCATCGGTGACGTCGCAGACATAGCCGTGAGCCTTGATGCCAGCTTCTTCATAAGCGGCGATGCCCTTATCGACCAGCTCCTGCTTGATGTCGTTGAAGACGATGGTAGCGCCGTTTGCGGCCATTGCCTTTGCGATAGCCATGCCGATGCCGTAAGATGCGCCGGTAATGAGCGCGACCTTGCCGGTCAGGTCAAAGGATTTGGGAGTACACTGTGCCATAATTAAGTCCTCCAATCAGAATTTTGCTTTGCGGGGCGCTGCGCTGCCGGACTATACCTGTAGTCCAACTTCCGCCACGGGAAGCAGCGATTTGGACTGTCCGGCCCTGCGCCCTCTTGTATACTAGAGTAGCATTCTTTATTCCGACTGTCAAGGTGTTTTCTTGGCACAATTACTGCAAATTTTTTCTCATTTTGCTGCGTTTTCGTGAAATCGTCATAAAAACGGACTCTGCAAAGGCCGGGATTGCTGCTTGTTGCACACAATAGCCCTTCAGCCCAGTTTTTTCTTCTGCTGGTGGGCCATGATGGGCATTAAGATCGCCATCGGCATGAACCGCTGGGCCGTCGTCGCCGCCCGCATGAGGGCCGACGGGACGATGATGGTCTTGTGGCGGAGCATCCCCCGCATGGCCTCCTCCACGCAGAGTTCCGGGCTGATGCCCCGCAGTGCGAACACCACATCGGCCCGCTCGTTGAACTCGGTGTCCACCGGGCCGGGGCAGAGGGCGCAGACGTAGACCGGGCTGTGCTGCTGGCGCAGCTCTTCGGCCACGCCCCGGGTTAGGCTGACAACATACGCTTTGGTGGCGTAGTAGCCCGCCATATAGGGTCCGCCCGGCAGCAGCCCGGCGGAGGACGCCACGTTGAGCACGGTGCCGAAGCCCTGAGCCTCCATCTTTTTCACGGCGAACTTGAACAGCTGGTGCATGGCCAGCACATTGACCTTCGCCATGGAGAGCTCTTTCTCGCCGCTGGTCTCAAGAAAGCTGCCGCAGACGCCGAAGCCGGCGTTGTTGATGAAAATATCGATGCGCTCGTCAGTCAGCGCCTCGCAGAGACGGGCGCACTCGCTCTCCTGCTCCAAATCAGCAGGCAGGATGCGGCAGAAGGTGCTGTGCTTCGCGGTGAGCTCTGCGGCCAGAGCTTCGAGACGGTCGGTGCGGCGGGCGGTGAGGATGAGCCGGAAGCCGAGGCGGGCATACCGGCCTTCCCATGTCGGCCAATTGGTTCCTTCTTTTGCAATGCTGTAAGT
>OGXV01001984.1_pt1 | contig 11526 bp, 8 predicted proteins | sample 1576391 | NCBI WGS metagenome assembly OGXV01 (sample SAMEA3541586, study PRJEB24748) | human gut metagenome | biome: human gut; feature: human-associated habitat; material: faeces | place: China | collected 2012 | reverse complement strand
AGAGTTTTCCAATGAAGGATACAGAGTTTTCCAATGAAGGATACAGAGTTTTCCAATGAAGGATACAGAGTTTTCCAATGAAGGATACAGAGTTTTTCAGTATAAATAGCAATTTTTTGTAGATTTCTTATGAATTTTTAAAAAAATATTCTTTTCTTGGTATATATAAAAAATTCATAATTATGGAGATTTTTATGGAGACACAGATAAAAAGTCTTGGAAAAGATATAGACAAATATCTAGTTCAAAAAAGCAAGCCGCTTTTTTCTCTTTGGCAATCAGAATTAACTCTTGCCGAATTTAAGATTTTAGATGTTTATTTAGGTAGAATTAACAGTCACAATGATGAACATAGAACGGTTCGGTTTAAAAAGGGTGAACTTGAACAATTACTTGGTATAAAACAATTAAAGTCTAAAGATCTTGATGATAGACTTAAACATTTGATGACAACTGTTCGTATCAAGGATAATACAAATAAAAATGGCTTTACTAGGATTGCATTATTTGAGAAAGCTTATGCTGAACAGAATGATTACGGATTATGGGAAGTTGAACTTACTTGCACGGAATCCGCAAAACAATATATTTTTAATCTTGAGGAAATAAATTATCTTCGTTATAAACTTAGAAATATTGTGAATATAAAAAGCCGTTACGCATATATTATGTTTTTATATATATTTGAAAACAAATATCATAAAGTCTGGGAAATCTCTCTTGATGAACTAAAAAAAATGCTAAATTGTGAAAGTGAAGAAACTTATAAACAATTTAAGAGATTTAACGATTTAGTTCTAAAGAAAATACATAAAGAAATCAATGATGTAACAGATATCTTATATGATTACGAAACAGTTAAAGACGGACACTTTGTAATAGCAATCAGAATTATTTACAAAGGCATGAAGAAAAACTTGGGAGACGCTGGTGAAAATCAGATTATCGAAGAACTCCCTCAAGAAGTATTAGAATCTGAACAAAGAAAGGATTTATGGCAACGGTCACTTGCAGAGTTTAATCTTACTAAAGGACAGTTAGATGTTATCCGGTCTTTCTTAGTTACTCTTCCTGATTATAAACTTCCGGAAAGTCCGGCCTGTTATGGAGACATTGAACTTAGACAGTATCATTATATTGAGCAAAAAGTGAAAGAAATTAAAGTTAGGGATAATATCAAAAATCCATATAATTATCTTGTGCAGATTATTAAAAATGATGTATATTCAAAATAAAAGGAAAGCGTCCTTTAAGAATTTAGGACGCTTTTTCTTTATACTGAAAATTGTATTTTACTACCATAACAAAGTTCACCCTTGCACCATAATAAAGTTCAGCCTACACCATTTGGGATAATTCAAAAAAGCGCCCTTTATTCAAGGACGCTTATAATTTCGGATACCAGTCCTGTTTTCCTGCCGGATGTAACATGTTTTATGCACATTTCCATCGAATCATCTTCTGAAATGATATATACCATTTTTTTAGCCCTTGTTATGGCTGTATACAGAAGATTTCTGGTAAGCATTCCTGGTGTCCTTTTAACAAGCGGAATTGCTACAACCGGATATTCAGAACCTTGTGACTTGTGAATTGTTATGTCATAAGCAAGCTTAAGACAACTGAAATCCTCTTTTGAAAGTGTTATGCTCTCTCCTGGAATATCAATAATAATATCATTACCATTGATTTCAGTGATTGTTCCACAGTCACCATTATAAAAACCTCTTGATGGTTCATTATGAAGAAAAATTATCTTGTCACCAATATGATATTTCTTTCTGCTAACGGTAATGTGTTTAGTGCTATTGTCAGCATAAATCTCCTTCTGTGCTATTTCATTGATGTGATTTACACCTGCGAGACTAGCCTTAATTGGCGATAATACCTGAAAATCATATGGATTTTCACGGTCATAATATTTCTTAAATATCTTCATGGTTTCTGTAGCCACATCAGCTTCATTGACGCATTTGATTACTTTAAAATCTTCAGCGTCTTTAATATCCATATTTCCATCTTTGACTTTATTTGCATTAGCAACAATCTGAGAATCTTCAGACTGTCTATATACTTTAGTCAATTGATAAACAGGAACTTTTTCTGAAGCAATCAGGTCTCTTAATACGGAACCAGGTCCAACGGATTCAAGCTGGTTGATATCTCCAACGAATAGGACAAAAGAACCGTCCCTGACTGCAGATAATAACATTGAAGCTAAATTAATATCAAGCATAGATACTTCATCCACTACAATAATATCTGCATCAATCGGATCCGTTTCATTCTTTGACGAATAAGACTCATTATCAAACGGTCTATATTCACAAAGTCTATGAACAGTCTGAGACTCAAGCCCTGTGGATTCCTTCATTCTCTGTGCAGCTCTACCAGTTGGGGCGCAGCATTTGATGACAGCACTCGGCATAATTATCCTTAATGCTTCGAGGATTCCTTTCAGAGTTGAAGTTTTTCCGGTTCCGGGACCACCGGTCAGAATTTTAATGCCGGTTGAACTGCACATGTCAAATGCACCTCTTTGCTGCGGAGCGTATTTGATTCCAACTTTTGCTTCAATTTCATCTACCATTTTTTTATCAAATGACAGATTCTTTTTTGAATTTTCCAGTCTTGCATACTGCCTTGCAACATTTTTTTCAGCGAGTATTCTCTGCTGAACGGCATAACCATTACCGGTAAGGATATATTTCTTATTGACCTTGGCGTTCATAAGGATATATCTTGTATCCAGCTTTGGATATGCCTGTTGAAAACTGGATATTTGCGATGCTATTTGCTCAATTGAAATGTATGTGTCGCCATTTTCGGCAAGTCTGTCAATAGCGCTATTTACAAGTGCATTTATACGAGCCTTATTGGTGACAGACACTCCTCTTTTCGCAGCGACCTTATCTGTGAGCTTAAACCCACATATACCACAGACAGAATATGGATTTTCAGGAATTTCATAAATACCCTTTGATACCATGCTTCTTATCTGAGTAAAACTCAAGTCATCACGGTATTCATTATACAAATCCTGTTCGAGCTGTGGCATAAACACAGCACTTATGATTTTACGGTCAAGATTCTTTATCTTGTCCAAATCTTTAATGTCAGGCAGCTGTGTATTAGGAACCAGTTTTTTTAAAGCTACAGCATTGGAATAATCCATATTTATGTTATGAAACATAAATGTATTATTCCCCAGTGTTCCCTCAATGATAACAGGATGACCCGCTTGGAATCTTCCAGATATTCCTGTACATCTTATAACCTTACCGTCTGATAATATATCCATAGATATATCTCCAGTTCCAAAATCATAATCATATACTTTCTCTATAATTCCACTTATTTGCATTTAAAGCACCTCTTTTCTTTAAAATCATCATTAAGATAATGCAAGATAAAAAATTCATTAAAACTTGGTATATATAAAAAAATAAGGAGATTTTACACATTATGCAAAAAGCTTTATTGTTGGCAGAAAAGCCAAGCGTACAAAGAGAGGTGGCAAAGGCATATGCAAACCACGCATCAGAATTTCCTTTCCAGTTAGATTGTCTTGGATTAAGAGGACATCTTGTAAGATTAAAAGAACCTGATGAGATCGATGATAACTTAAAGCGATGGTCATTTGATACTCTTCCATTTAATCCTGATAATTATAAAGGATTTGAAACTGTACCAATCGAGGATGCAGATAGCAAGAGAAGATTTAATGCTGTTAAACAGGCCATAAATTCTGGTGATTACGATTTTATTATTCACGCAGGAGATGCAGATCAGGAAGGAGAATTACTTGTAAGACTTGTATTGAATAAAATCAATAATAAACTTCCAGTGAAACGATTTTGGTTTAATGCATCTACCGAATCAGAATATGTTAAAGGTTTGAAAAATCTAAGGGATGATTCTGAACCGATGTTTGAAAATCTGTATCACGCAGCACTTGTCCGTATGCAGGCTGATTATCTTCTAGGTATGAACGGTTCCAGAGCTGCCTCAATTAAATATAATTTAATTGGCGCATCTGTAGGACGCGCTATAAGCGCTATTCTTAACATGATAGTAACTCGCGAGGAAGAAATACAAAATTTCGTACCTAAAACAGAATATGGTGTATCTGTTACATACGGACCGACTCCTTTTGATGGGAAATATTATGAAATAGTAACAGAAACAGACGAAAAAGGAAAAACATTTAGTAAAGAAGAATTAGTATATTTCCCAGATAAGGAAGATGCAGATAATATTATTAATCATCTTCCTGAGACTGCTGTTGTCACCAAAACAGTAAATAAAAAAAGAACTTTAAAGGCACCTAAGTTATATAATCTTGGCGACTTACAGGTTGATGCAGCAAAAAAATATGGATATCCTTCTGATATGACATTATCAATTGTACAGTCATTATATGATAATAAATACATGACATATCCAAGATCTGACTGTAATTATATAAGTCCAGAGGTAAATTTAAAAACATTGCTTAATGTCGCTAAAAATATACCGAATGGAGATGTTGTAAGCACAATCAAAGACGCTGACATATTACGAGTACATGCTGACAAGACTTATGTAAATCCGGAAGAATGTGCCAAGCATGGACATACTGCCATTCTCATAACAGAAGTTACTCCGGATTTAACTTCATTATCTGAAGAACAGCGCAATATATATACACTTGTTGCCACGCGTTTTATATCTGTATTTTTACCTCCTATGATTCAGGCCGATAGTATTATTTATACGCAATGTGGCGAGTATAAATTTAAGAGTACAGGAAAGATTGTAGTTGACCCGGGATTTACAAAGTTTTTGGGTATAAATCCCAAAGATACCCCTATTCCAGCAGTAAAAGATGGCGACATCATACAGATTGTATCTAAACGGGTATCAGAAAAAACTTCAACCTGTCCTAAAAGATTTACAGAAAGTACTATTGTTGTTGCTCTTAACAAGCCCGCTCCTTTTCTTAAGAACAAGAAATTTAAGGAATTAAAGGATAAGCTCCATATCGGTACATCTGCAACACAGGCAGGACTTATAAAGAAGCTTAAAGATAAACAATATGTGGATGTAAAAAATAAAACCTACTATCCTACCAATACTGGTATGGCATTGGCTCGTGCCTTAAGGGTATCCGATATAGTTGATGTTGATACTACTGCACTCTGGGAAGTTAATCTTGATAAAATCAAGCATGGGGAATTATCTTATCTTGATTTTAAGAAAGACATTCTTAAGGCAACTGATAAATTGGTAGATGATATTAAAAATTCTACGGCTGCAAGCATAGGTTCATCAAACGGTAGTTTTAATTCTGAGCCAGTTGGAACATGTCCTCATTGTAGTGGAAAAATCAAAGAAAGCAAATCTGGCTTTTATTGTGAAAACTATCCTGATGATAAGGGCAGCTGTAAATTTACAATGTTCAAAGATAACAAAATTTTTAAACTCACGCGTGCAGACGCAGAAAAGTTATGTAAAGGCGAACATATAAAAAAGAATGTAAAGTATAATGGAAAAGAATGGCTGCAGGAATTGTATTATGATGTTGAACAACATAAAGTGTCATTCTTTAAACCAGAGTTTGTTCAGATATCGGCAAAATGCCCTATATGTGGTAAGGAATTAACAAACACGTCCTATTCACTCATTTGTGAATGCGGATTTAAGTTGAACAGAAAAATAGCTGAATATAAACTTTCTGAGAAAGATATCAATGAACTTTTGACAAAAGGTAAAACAGGACAAATAACTAAGTTCTATTCAAATAAGAAGAAAAAATACTTTCCTGCTTATCTTGTGGTTAAGGATAAAGAAATAAAGTTAGTGTTCTAATTTTTCGGATAGCAGATTAGGGTGTACAATCCCCTTCTAATACGAAGCAGGAAGGGGATTGCTTAATCAGATATATAAAAAACTTATACACTTGACATTATCTAAAAGATTAATGAAGGTCCATAGTCTACAATTTCTGATGTTTTTAGTGTTTTTCCATCGGACAATTTAAAAATTCCTGGCATTCCAACCAGTATTGTACAGGTCTCATATGAAAGCACTGTTTTGCCTAGTTTTCCCCCACTTATTACATGATTTTTTAGGTCTACCAAATATTTGCTACCATTTTTTGTTCTTAGCGTTACAATCTTCATCTGCATAAAAATTACTTCCTTGTATTTCTTATTCATTAATATATTTTTCAATTTCATTCTTGACAGGAATCGTGTTGGCATCCATTTCTTTGTCCAATATTTCCTGTTCTTCTTCTGTTTGAATTGTTTTAACCGGTTTGCCATCAAAATGTGATTCGGGATTGCTTTCCGGGTTTTCTTCTACATTTTCCTGCAAATCATCAGATATCTTATTTGTATAATCATTTACTACAAAACTTTCCGGCTCATTTCCAAAATCTTTTGGAATTACAAATTCTTTCTCAGAATGTTCCTCTACTCCATCATCAACACTTGATAAATCTGGATTTGTATTGCGAAGCTGCAGCGGAATATCCTTTATGATATCCATGTCAGCAAAATGTTTTGACTGATACTCTTTTACTTTTGTGTATACATGCTGTCTGATTTTCCTCTTTTGGATTATTTTTTTATACACTAATCCAAGAACAAACCCTGCAATGAAAAAAAATGCAGTTATAAAAACACTTACTCCTGTACCCATAATTATTCCTTTCCGTAAAATTTTGTTTTAAATGTCGCGTTTGATCTGATTTTCTTTTTTCTTTTAACAGACCTTATGATATTTTTTAAATACAGCGCCAGCACAATTCCTACTAGAAACACTGCCAGACATATCAGATATATTGTTATTGTCTTGATCATAAAATTACTCTCCTTCCTACTACACAAGAGCCTCTGCAAGCTCGTCCATATCAATGCTGCCTGGAGTCATATCATTACGCTGTCCGCCTGTATCAAAATCATTCTGTCTCTGTTCAAAGTCATCTATCATAGCATCATCAGGTTTAACTTCAACATCATCAGGTTTCTGCTCCACAAGGTCAGAGTCGTTTGATACATCATTTGAATTATCGTTTGCTGCGGCATCCCTTATTGTGTTATCAATGATATCGTTAATGTCATTTGTGATATCATTCATAAAGTTTTCCTCGAACTGCATTGGATCCGTGTAATACATTAATGCATCAGAATCGTATGTTATATCATTAATTCCGAAATCATTAATATTCACTGTATCCTTTTGAGCCGGATCAATGTCATATTCCCATGAATTTACTGCATCTGCATCACCTCTTGATATAAGGGAATCATCAAGCTGTTCCTTAAAATCATTTAACTCAAACGGATCAAGTCCGTTCGTTGCCCGCGTGGATAATTCATCAGTGATAATTGACAAGCTGTCCAATAATGTTTCCGCCCCATCACCGCTTGCAACTGCATCATCAAAAGCTGCTTTTACCGCATCTGACTGCAGTTCTATTGGAACATCCTCAAGCGCCCTTGCTATATCTTCATGGTCAGCAGATTCACTAGATATCACATCTTTTAAGGTATCAATTTCCTCTCCATAATCCTCAATGTTACCCAGTCCATTTTCAACCTCTGTAATTGCATTGTCTGTTGTATCATCATTTCTTTTTAAAACATCTTCTGTTTTTTCATCAGCAGCCATTTTCTTTACTGCCTGGTCAACGCTGTCCTGTATATCATCAGCTGTGGCATTTTCATCACTTTCATTATCATCATCATCTGTGTTGTTAATGTCACTGTCATTTAAGTCTGATGTACTTTCTGAAAGCTCATTTTCCTTGTCTTTTTCGTCAGAAACAGCATCCTTCTGTACTTCATCATCCCGCTCTTGATTATCATGCTCATTATCTGTCTGATCCTTATCAGTATCAGGGCTGTCTTTTTCAGAAACCTTATCCTCTTCCTGTTCCTTATCTATCTGTTCGTTCTCCTCATCAGCTGCTGCATCAACGACATCATCTTTTTCTTCCTTTTCGCCATCTTTTTCAACATCATCGGCGTCTTGCTTATCCGCAGAACTTTCTTCAACAAAATCCTCATCCACAACTTCTTTCTCGGATGCTTCCGTATCCAAATCGGTGCTGTCTTTTTCCCTGCCAGGTGAATCAGCCGTATCATCGGACTTTGTTTCAATGTTTTCTGTCAGTTCTTCAGATTTCTGAATGTTATCCTGTTCGGAAGATTTATCGTCATTATCAGCCTTGTCAGAGTTTGCTATTTCAGTATCTTTTGGATTACCCTTATCTGATTTTTCCTCATCTTTTTCTGTATCATTGGATTTATCCTCTTTATCTTCTTTATCCTTGGTATCTTCTTTATCCTTGGTATCTTCTTTATCCTGCTTTTCTGTTTTATTGGATTCATTGTCGGTTCTGTCTTTTTCATCTTTTGTATCAGAATCTTTATCCGGTTTTTCAGTATCGTCCTTTTCTTCTTTATCCGGTTCATCTTTCGGGTCTGAATCAGGATTGTCTGCATTCTCAGAGGCGGTTTTATCATCTTCTTTAATATCTATCTTATCTTCTTCTTCGTTTAAGTCTGTCTGCTTATTATCTGCGTCATCCTGCTCTGTAGGATCTATGTCATAGACCTCTGTATCATCTGGTATAAAATCGAAATATTCAGGTTTTATATCATCAGAAATATCATCAGAATTATTTTCTACATCTTTATTTTCATTTTCTTTACCATCTTTGGTATTCTTATCTACAGAATCATCTTCCGGCTTGCTATCTCTGTCCTTGCAAATAAAATCTTCCACTGCAATCATAATATTTCCAATAACGCGGTATGCAACTTCATCTAATAAATTAGTATGAAGCATATCCATGGCAGTAAACACAATGTCAGCTGCATATACTTTTCTGTCCATAAGTACACGCTCTTCTTTTGTATATCCACCATACATTTTTTGTGTCATGCCGGTTTCATTCATGCTGTAACCTAAACGCTTGGCATCTATCAGTCTTGATAGCTCCATTGCCTTTGTACTTACAAATCTTCTGCTTACACTGCCGTATTTAAGTACTGTTGCATCTAGCTTTTCTGTTGTTTCATCAAAATGCTCCTTATAGCTTTCAAGGGTATCATTTGTAACTGCATTTTCACGGTTATACTTATCCGTATTATTATCTGACTTATCTACATTCGATTTTGAATCAGTTAATGGAACAACTTCCATTTTATCAATGTCCTTATCTACCTTATCCTCTTCCAGCCTGTCAGCAACACCATCTCTTATAATCTGTGAAATCTCAAGCTCGTCATTATGTACCTGTGATTTTTCAATAGCCTCACCATCTTCAGAAGTACCTATAAATGAATCAAATTCATTAAAGGCATCATTGTAGTGTTCAAGGATATACTCCTTCACTTCATAGAGGTTATTGATATCCCCCTGCATTGTTCCGTCACTCTCCCCTATCATAAGGGCAGAGCTGGCAAACAAATCCTCTTTCTTTTCTTCTGTACAGAAAGAGGCTTTGAGAATTTCCATGTAATGATTTGCAATATTCTTTGTATCCCTGCTTATCTCAATTGTATTGCCTTCGGGATTAATGTAACGGATACCGGTTTCGTTTCTTAATACATCAATTTTTCCTTCCCGATGTTCAACCTGTATCTTTTCCCCGGCCTTTTCGTTACTGCTTTCTATTAAAGTACTTAACTTATCCTTAAAGTCTTCGGATTTTGACAATATGCTCAAACCCTTTACATCTTCTTTAATTTCAGCATATTTCTTATCAATTTCCGTAAATATATTCTTCCCTAGTTCATCTTTCAGCTCATTATTAATACCAAGATCAATGATAAGGTTATTAAGCTGCGGCAGTTCTGATAACGCTCCCTGTTTTAAAAGTACAGCTTCACTAGCAGCTTTGAATGAATCATCACCAGTCTCACCATTGTTATCTGTTTTTTCTTTGGAATATGCAGCGATAACCATATCAGCCTGATGAACAGCCTCAATGCAATCCAGTTTCAAATCAAGTATGTCATTTACATACTTATCTGCTATATCAGCGTTGCTTTCACCCTTTTCAGCTCTTATTACATCTCCCAGTTTAACTTCAAGCGTTCCAGATACATCAAATATAATCTTGTTTACATTCTTTGAGCCTGCATCCAGTCCACCTCTGTCTAATACATCTGCTATGGCATTTTTATTGTCATTTATCATGTCATTAATTTTATTTTCAGAGTTTTTTGAGAATGGGATTACATCTTTGATAGACATTCCTTCTTCCATTCCAAAGGTATTGTCTTTAATAACAGCAACACATTCAAGACTTGGATTTAATACATAAAAGTCAGATTTATCCCATTCATAACCATTATGACCAGTATTCTCAAAGTCAATCTTTCCCGCTGTTATCTGCGCAACAGTAAATCCTTTAATATCTGACGGGGACACTCCTTCTGGCAGGTCAGCCGAATCCAGTTTAGATAAATCAATTTCCCTAAAAGATACATTTATCGGTCTTACTGTTTCCTTTCCATCTTCTGATTTTCCGACTTCCCAATCGAGTCTTTTCCCAAAACCATTATCAGAAAAAATATTGTATTCTTCTCCAGAAACTGGATTTGTAAATATATCATTAAAAACATCTTCTCTTTTCATAGTAATACCTTTCTCTGCGTTGTAAAATTCTTATTATATCTATGCAAGTTAAAATATATTGTTTGCGGTTGCAAAATACAGGAGCTAATATTATGATATAAACTGATATTATTAATGGAGGTTTATATGAAGACAATTGCAATAGATTTTAAGAACTGCTGTATCTGTCTGATGTTAGATGGTCAGCAGGGTACAGAGATAAATTTAGAAATAAATAACAAGCAAAAGTTTATCAGTATGTTTCCTTCAGAAGAACTAATGAACAGTTCCTCAAGCTTTACTTGGAATTTTGAAGATGAAATTTTTGCTGTTAATAAGGAATATATAAAATCGGGAAATCCGAATGAAATTATGACCAAAGATTGTTTTATTCCTATAAAAATAATTACCTATCCCGGTCTGTCCGATAAATATAATGAAATGCTGTCTCTTATAGGTTATGAAGAAACCCGATGGACAGAAGACGATTTCAGAGATTTTCCAGATGAATTTAAAGCCCTTTTTAGGCATTTATTTTAGAAGGCAAGCGCCAACAGTATTATTGCTAGCGCTTCTTTTTCTAATTATCACTTTCCTGCAGGCGGCTGCACAAAGTTGCGCCTGTATATGGACTTAACACTATAGTATCATCATTTAGTAAAACAAAGCTTTTTGCTCCTTTTCCATGAGTTGCATCAAAACACTTATTTTCTCTTTTTTTTTCAGTAATTAATTTTCGTGCAACTTTTCCGTTACAATCAGATATATATTTAATTTTCTGATCAGGAATATACATATCTGTTGAGGCTTTTAGAAACTGCATCACTATTTTCCTTCCTGTTCATTATCTGATATATTGGCCTCATTCCTACTTGTCTTACACCATATTTTTAGCTCATCCAAATACCA
>OGXV01001982.1_pt1 | contig 11532 bp, 12 predicted proteins | sample 1576391 | NCBI WGS metagenome assembly OGXV01 (sample SAMEA3541586, study PRJEB24748) | human gut metagenome | biome: human gut; feature: human-associated habitat; material: faeces | place: China | collected 2012 | reverse complement strand
AAATCACTATGGATTTTTTCTTAGGTGTCCAACTTCATTTTACAATCGACCGTTAGTTTTTGATATGCCTGTTTTCTTCTTTTCCGCGCTTTTCATAAAAAGTAGATGCAGGTTTCTAACCACAAAAATATTTGGTAGGCACCGTTTCAAACTTAACACTCTGATCGTTACTTCGAAGAGTAATTGCATCCAATTTTTTCCTTGTTATTGGGTAAATATTGGTGACATACTCTATTCTTTCGTATTGTTATGTTCTGAGATAAGCAGACAGTATGAATTGATTATTCTACTTTTAATATGCTGAAACAGCTAGTTCGATCTTTTGGATAGCTTATTGTATAAGGTCGCGCGGCTCACTCCAAGAATTCTAGCAAGTTCGGCGACACTGCAGCTGTGCAATTTCTGATAATAATCCAGAATCCTCATCTCCGCACTATGGACATCAGCCAAATAATTACCGCTAATCTCAAAAGAACATTGTTCTTTCGACGAAACAGATAAACTTTCAGTGCCAATACATTCACAAACCAACGCCCTTAAATAATTTTCATCCTTTGCGTATTCCGGTTCAAATAACGTACAAAATCGCTCCACAATACTGACCAGTTCTCGGACATTGCCCGGGTAAGTGTATGCAAATGCGGGAGAAAATGCGGATAAAAAATGTGGTGAAATTTGTTCAAAAAGAGCCGGACTGTACTTTTTAATATAGTATTCGTACAACAGAGGAATATCACTTGCTCGATTGCGAAGGGGCGGTATCAAAAGGTTCAAGATATTGACACGAAAATACAGGTCGTTGCGGAACGTCCCTTCTTCCACCATTTTTCTAAGGTTTCGATTGGTAGCTACAATAAATCTTACATCAACGGGAATCGGTGCCTCGCCACCAATCCGAATAATTTCGTGCTCCTGCATAACGCGCAGCAACTTCGATTGAAAGTTGGTTGAAAGTGCATCCACATCATCTAAAAAAACTGTTCCGTGATTGGCTCGCTCAATCAGGCCACTTTTCCCCTTACTTGATGCCCCTGTAAAGGAATTTGGCATATGGCCAAACAGTTCACTTTCGATTAGGGTGTCGGGAATAGAGGCACAATTGATTGCCACAAATGGATATTGACTCCGCGACGAATGATTGTGAATGCTCTGTGCAAATAATTCTTTTCCGCTCCCAGTCTCTGCTGAAATCAATACAGTTGAATTGCTGGCTGCAAAACGCTTGGCTTTGTCGATCGTCTTAAGTAGTTCTGTATCTTTTCCAATAATATCATAAAAGGAATATCGTGTATGAAACTTTTTTCGTTTATACTCCCGCTGAATCATGGCTTCGTATTCCAAAATATTTGAGGATTTCTCAAACATCAGGCAAATTCCAGGCGTATTATTACTTATACTTAGAGGAATTATATTTCCAATTACATCAACGCCGCACAAGGTAAATTGGATTTGAACTTCCGGGGTATTACGCTCTATGGTCTGTTGGATCAGTTTTTGAGGGAACACATTTTTTAGCGGTTGCTGCAGCAGTTCGCTCGTTTTTCGCTCTAAAAATGCAAGAGCCGTGTTATTTATATATTTAATTAGAAAATCACTTCCACTTGTATAAATAACGCCGCATAATGTGTTTTCCAACAGCGTCGTTATTTCATTGATGTGATTCTGCTCACGTTTAAAATTTCGAATTAACTGGATAGCATTGCCAATGCCTTCCTCAACTGTTTTTTGCCCGTAAAAGTAATAACCCTTAATTCCATATTGCTTTGCTTGTGCAACAACAACTCGGTTGGATATGACCTCTTGATAGCCCAGTGCAATTAGTTTCTCAATCAGTGCAGTTACTTTCTCAATCTTATCGTAGTAAAAAGTGTTATATTTGATTTTAAGGCAACTTTCCAGCACACCAAAATCAATGGCATCTTTTCGGGACAAAACCACTGCGGTCTTACTATAATCAATAATTTGGTTATGGATCAGAAGAAAGTCTCGAATACTTGGATGTATGGCGTAACATAGTATGTTCACATGGGGGGAAATTATCTCATGATCAAATGGCCCCAGAACCAGGCATTCTATTTTTTCCTTCCGAATGATATGTTTTGCTGCACGAATCATTTCATCCGATGTCCCATTATTTGATATATAGAACAACTGTACCTGAGGAAAAAGTTGCGTCTCTTTTATCTGTTGCGTGTATTCTTTAAAGCGGTCAGAACCTACGACAGCAATCTTATACATAGGTTTCTTTCTTCCCTTCCAATTGTATTGGCATATACAGTTTAACATAAAAGGTAGAGTGTGTAAATATTTATAGATTAATTCTAAAAAAATAGACACTTTAACAAGACGAATTACCATCTTGTCAAAGTTTTGCAATATAGTTTCTTTCATTAACCAACATACTATGTTTTAATCGTTACTCAAATACATAAATATGTCTTCAATATACGATCAAGCGGGGAAAACTTGTCTTTATCTTGAAGACGTTTGCCTTTTAATATCGTTGTAATTAATTTTTTTACCTAGCTCTTTAAAACTTTATTCATTCTGGCATCAAAATTGCTGAGTCTATATTGCAGATGTTTCACAACATCAAACTATGCATTATTAGGAGGACAATATGAAAAAGAGAATTATTTCCATCTTGTTTAGTCTGTTTATGATTTATTCACCAGTATCTTGGAGCAGTTAGCAAACATTCTCTCCTTCCAGCGACATTACAAATGGATACTATAACTAACCGCTTTATCTAATATGCTGTGTGCGGTTTGTAATCGGTGCTTGCATCAAAGGCTAGGACACACAAACATAGATGTTAAGGGGGGGTGCAGCGCCAGTTCTATTGTTTATGAAAGGTTTTCTGCAAGTTCCTGCCTCTCACAAGAATCAAACCGACAACAAAATCAAACTAGCTGAGAAAATTAAACAAAACTTGTACAGAATAACGAAATCGTTTTAAAAGGGAGTTGACTACATGGAATTGGGTTCTTGGGCGTTGATTTCTGCCCCTTCTATTTTAGGTTTATTGCCTCTTCTCCTGTTTATCGTTCTTGCACTGCGAGGAGTTGAAAATTTAAGCGCACTGATTATCAGCGTTGCTCTAGGCTCCATTCTTTTGGGGTGGGACCCAGGAATGCTGGCAGAGGCCTTCGAAGAGTCCCTCAGTTCCTCCCCTGCCTTGATTGCGTTAATCATGATGATGGGTGCAGGAATTGGCGCGCTGATGTCAGAGACCAAGGTTTCCAACGCATTGGTTTATTTTATTGTCGATCGTATTGGTGTAAACAGCCGCACAAAAGCGAAGATATCCCTGTGCGTCTGCTCCATTTTGGTTAGCGGACTGCTGGGAACTTCCTCTGGCGGAAACGCAGTGATTGCCCCCATCATGATTCCCATTATGGCTACCCTTGGCGTTACTCCAACTGTAGTTGCCGCACTGTTTAAGGCTGCCGGTGAGATTGGTTTGATTTTGGGGCCCATCACCGGTGTTACTCTAATGACATTGGAGGTGACGGGGCTCTCTTATGCAACCTATATGCTTCAGGCAGGGATTCCCTTCGCAACGGTCTGGTTAATTGGCACATGGATCGGCTGTATCCGCGCCCAAAAACGAACCGAAGGGTATGAGAGCTATGATGTAGGGGAAGGACTCAAAGACATATCGAGAGAATCGATTACTCCGAAACAGGTTCGCGCTACTATTGCTTTCTTATTGCTGTTCGTTGTATTAATTGCCTACGGCATTATTACAAAGCAAGGGAGCAACTATGTACTGGTAGTCATGGTACTCCTAGCCGCTGTACTGGCATTTTTTTCCGGAACTAAGTTGGAGGCCGCTGTTTCCTGTGTAGTAAAAGGAGCTAAAAAACAGACCCAGGTGCTGTTTATTGCTCTGTGTATTAATGTTCTACTGATGCAAGTCACTGCTGCCGGTGGCTTTGAGGCGTTTACCTCCTTAATTGAAGGCCTTGCTACCAGCGGAGGTCCTGCCGGTGTTATGCTAATCGCTTCTTTGGTCGGCGGTTTCGGTATCGAATCTTCCGTAGTTGCTGAAATTCAGCTGATTGCTTCCATGTTCGGTGGAATGGCTGCGGAAGTAGGTCTGCCAGCAGGATGTATGGCTTTGATTCTCCTGGCTTCTACCCGTTTGACTGGCAACACCTATCCTACCACCAACTTTGTGGTACAAATGGGCATTAGCCAATGCTCCAATACCAAAGAAGTACTTCAGGCACTTTGGTTTGGTGTTGGATTTTTAGTGATCTACTTAGTTATCATGGCTTTTGTTGGCCCAATTATTTTTTAATCGCTGACTATCTAACAATTTACTAGCTTTATAAATCCACATAAAAAACCGAGTATACAGGAAGAGGCGTACAGACAATATAAAATCTATATCTATAGATTTTATATACCAGTCTTCCCAATATTTGAGCAAACAAATTTTGATGTTAATGGAGGTTTTACATTATGGAAAAAGTAACTGTTATTGGCGGTGGAAACGGCGGATTTGCAACCGCAGCGGATCTTACCATCCGCGGTCATCAGGTAACACTGTTTGAACTGCCTCAGTTTTCCAGTGGGCTGTCCGAAGTGATTAAACGCGGCGGCATCGATATGGAAGCCTATGCAAATAACGGCCTCCAGGGAGGCTTTGCCAAGCTTCATAAAATTACCACTAATATTTCCGAAGCCATTGCAGAATCTGACATTATTTTCGTGGTGGTCCCCGCTTACTCCATGAATACCATTGCCTCTATGTGTGCTCCGCACCTGAGAGACGGACAAATTGTTGTATTGACTCCTGCGAACTTTGGCGGTTCTCTCTATTTTCACAATGTGATGAAACAGCAGGGCTGCACTGCACAGGTCACGTTAGCTGAGTTTTCCTGCATGATGTATGCCTGCCGGAAGAAATCTCCCAGTTCTGTTTGGGTAAGAGGATATAAGCACAACATGGGCGTAGCCTGTTTCCCTGCTGCACATACTGATGAGGTAGTCGCAAAATTAAAAGTTCTTTATCCCTACCTGATCAAATATAATAATATTCTTGAGACTGCACTATCGAATATTAATACCACCTTGCACACTTCCCTTATGCTCCTGAACGCCGCGAATATTGATAATGAAGAAGACCGTCTGTTTTATCGCGAATGCTGCACTAAGTCCTTGGACAATCTTCTGGATGCGTTGGATGTGGAACGCCGTAACATTAATGTTCTGGAGAATACCGAAGTCCGCCACCTAAACAATATCGTTCTCGAGTGGTATGAACATCAGGGGGCCAAAGGAGAGACTGTGTCCGAAATTCAAAAATCTCTGGAACACTTTGGTTACAGTCCTATGCCTAAGACCATGGACTACCGTTATGTTACAGAAGATGTGCCGTACGGCCTGATTCCCAGTGTGGAATTTTTTAATCAGTTCGGCTTCCCTTACACCGTTCACAAGGCGCTTGTGGATGTCCTGTGCGCTGTTTGCGCACGCGACTTCTACAAAGAGGCTCGCACAATGGAGGAGCTTGGTATTGCCGGCATGAACCGCGAAGAACTCATGCGCTACCTGGAAACCGGAGGCTAAACTCTCTGCTGTTAAAAAATAATGGTGTAGACTTTGCCGACTCATTAAAAAGCCGACTAAAATTTCCATTGTCTGAAATATTAGGAACATTACATACGTTAAAAATGCATTACTATTGACTACATCATTACCCACTATACTTCTGCACAGACCTAGTCGCCAAGTCCAGTTTAGGGAGGCTATATTAACGCCATTTTTATGGCATATGGAGTGTATAATTAATTAGAAATTTTTTGTAAAGTAGGCTTCCCTGTTAAAAAAGTTATGTGCGGAGGCATTATATGTGTAGTTCCAACTCGCACGGCACAGGTATTTTTCCTAGGTTTGGGTGCGAAGAGAAAACCGTTTGGCTGGCCGTGCAACTGTTAGAACCACCCTCAAAAGAATATATCTAAGATTTTTCAATCGGTTATTCCGTACTTCTCTATTCTATCAGGACAACTAATGTCTGACCCAAACCGTGACCCATACGGGGTTCGGACTGGACGGAACCAACGGAGCAAAGAGGCTCAAATCGTATTTTAGTCCCCGACAGAAAGGGCGCAAAAGCCCTCAAAGGAGCGGAAAGTCCATCCAGGCCGCAGCTCATAACCCGGAGGTCGGAGGTTCGAGTCCTCCTCCCGCAACCAGAAATCCGCTGGAATCACCTGATTCCAGCGGATTATTGTCATCCAAAACCACTTACTAGGCGAGTGGTTCAAAAAAGCCTACGGCGATGCAAATGGCAAAACCCCCTTTGCTATAATAGGAATACGGTCTGCCAACTGCACAGCCGAAAGCAAAGGGAGGATATCCAGATGAGGCTGAATGATATCAATAGTTCATCACATATAAGATAGAATTGTAAATACTGTATAGTATTTAATGATAAATTAGTTGATTGTCTTGAAAAATGCTTGATTTACGGGCATATTCGCAGGTTTGCAAATTGATTTTACTACTCATTTACTACTTTTAACGGATTGAGCCTTGATATGCAAAAAGCACCTGCGGGCTGCCGGATAGACCGCTACACCACCTTACGCGGCACGTCGAAAAGAAAAAATAAAATAAGCACCACCTATAAGGCGGCGTTTCTCACTCCTACACTGGAGAACAGGAACGCTGCTTTTTTATACCCTCATGTTACGCAGTAAGGGCAAATGAAGCCTTGATTTATGCGGCTCTTAGAGCGCGGAAATGAGAAATGCAAGGGTTGATACCTTTTCCCTCAAAACCGCGTTTCTACTGCGTAACAAATCCAACCAAAGGAGTGATGAAGCTATGGCAGTTTTCCGCGTGGAAAAGAACAAAGGTTATACGGTTATGAGCAACCACCATTTACGCAACAAGGAACTTTCCCTAAAGGCAAAGGGCTTGTTGTCGCAAATGCTCTCACTTCCCGAAGATTGGGACTACACCCTTGCAGGGCTGTCCCTTATCAACCGGGAAAGTATCGACGCTATCCGCACCGCTGTATGGGAGCTTGAAAAAGCCGGATATACCCCTATTGGTCTTGGTACGGCTTTAACAGCCGCGTGGAATGGTGCGCCTGCTTTGTGTCATGGTGCTACAATCAAGCCGGAAAAAGCGAACCCCGCTTTGCAGGCTGCGAATGGCAGGGCGTCCCTTGGTTCCAGTCAAGGGGACAATGGGGCGCGCGGGGCTATGAAAATATCGCACCGGGCGACGCTATCTTTTTCGACTGGGATTTAGACGGCGTTGCCGACCATGTGGGGCTTGTGCTTGGCAGGGACGGAAGCCGCGTCTATACCGTTGAGGGCAATTCCGGCGACGCCTGCAAGATAAAGAGCTATGACCTCAACTATCAATGTATCAAAGGCTACGGGCTGATGAACTGGTAACACAGCCCCAAAAAGAAAGGAGAAATGACGTATGGCAAACAATAAAATCGACCGTATCAATAAGGAAATCGCAAAGACCCGCGAGAAAATCACAGAGTATCAGAACAAGTTAAAAGGCTTGGAAGCACAGAAAACCAAAGCGGAAAACCTTGAAATCGTGCAGCTTGTACGCGCTATGCGTATGACCCCGCAGGAACTGAACGCTATGCTGTCCGGCGGCGGTATTCCCGGCATGACTGTCACACCCGCAGAAGAAAATGAACAGGAGGAAAATGCAGATGAAGAATAAACTGAAAAAGACCATGACTGCCCTTTGTGCCGCCCTTATCCTTATGGGCGGTTTTTCTGTCCCTGCCTATGCACAGGGCGCAGCCACAGAGCCACCCGCAGAGGACGCGACCAACGACAGCAACGTAGTTGTGGAGGAAACAGAAGAAACGCCGCCCCTTACCCCAAAGGGCAACGCAACACTGGTTGATGATTTTGGCGGCAATAAGCAGCTTATCACTGTTACCACCAAAGGCGGCAACTACTTCTATATCTATGAGGACGGCACAGAGGGGCTTGTTACCGACTTGGAGGATTTACAAACACACGCAGAAAAAGGCGGCTTGTTCGGCATGGAAAAAGAAACATGGGAAGCTCTGCGGGAATACAACTCTATGAAGCAGGAATTACGGGAAAGTGAGCCGTCAAAAGAAGCCCTCTTGCTCTACGGAAAAGAGGACGCTTTCGGTATTTATCAGATAAGGGACGGCAAGGAAACGCGGGATTTGCGCTTTGAGCCTTACGACCGTTTGCGGGCGGCGGGAAATACCGTCCACCGGGGGAATTATACACTTGTCTATACCGCACCCCTTACACCGGGGACTTCCCTTGAAGATATTTACACCCGCTTTAATATCGACCACCCGAAAGATTTTAAGGGACACAGCCTTTCCGTTTCCGACGTGGTGGTGCTTCATCAGAACGGACAGGACACCGCCCACTATGTAGACAGCTTCAGTTATAAGGACGTGCCGGAGTTTTTGCAGCCGGAAAATCATCTGAAAACTGCCGAGCAGACCACCGAGCAAAACTACAACATGATTGACGGGCAGATAAACAACACCCCGACCGCTGCGGAACTGGAAGAAAAGGCAAAAGCCGGAGGACAGATTTCTCTTGCAGAATACGCCGAAGCCCTCAAAGCAGAAAAGAAACAGGCAGAGCCGGAGAAAAAGTCCTCTATCCGGGCGCAGCTTAAAGCAGCGAAAGAACAGACACCGAAGAAACAGGCAAGACAGAAAATACAGGATTTGGAAAGGAGCTGACCTATGAAGTTACAAAAATTTGAAAATGTGGACGTTATCGCTTCCCTTGAAGCCATAATGAAACAGAACACCGCTTTTTATCAGAGCGATTTTGACATTGACAAACAGATTTTGCAGAAAGCGGCGGTAAGCCCTGTCCCGGAGGACAGACGGCTTTTGTGGTTTTCCCGCCCGTCCGGGACGTGCTGCTTCCGGGAACGGGACGTTTTTCTAAAGGACACAAGGCAGCATAATACATGGCGGTTTTACGGGGAACAGACCCGCGATACTATCCTTGCCTATGCGGTGGAACTGACAGGCACAGAGCAGGGAAAAATCAAAGGCAATCTGTATGAACTGGATTATTTGCAGCATTTCCGGGAAGTAATCGAAAAATCAATCCCTGCCGACAACTACACGCTGATTTATGAGCATGGGGAGCTGACAAAGCCTGCCGGACAATATTTTGACGGGGACACTGACCCGCAGCTTGGAAAATTTATACGTTTTGAAGCACAGCCAAACAACCCGGAAGCCTTAAAAAGCCTTTTGAGGGAACAGTACCAAAACCGAACACCACATACGCAAGGGAATTTTCAGTTACATATCGCCGCCCTGCATGACAGCCGGATTGAAACAGAAGCTCGCAGGATTGTGGAAAATGTAAAAGGGCTTGGAGAGCCGGACAATCCCGAAAAGACCCATTGTGCGGTAGAGCTTTCTCCCTACTTTGTTCCACTGGCAACGGATAAGGACATGGAACGGCTGTTTTCTATGCTCCCTTACAAAAACCTTTCCTTTTCCACGTTGGAGGGCAGACATGGCGTTTATGCACTGATAGATAAAAGCGAAAGGAATAAAGAGATGAAAAAATCCCGTCCTTCTGTACGGGCGCAGTTACAAACAGAGAAATCCCCAAAAGTCCCGAAAAAGACAGCAAAATCAAAACATCACGAAATGGAGGTATGAGCATGATTAGACTGACCGTTGAAGAAATGAACCTGTTAAGTATTTACCATGAGGGAAGCAAGGCACAGCTTATGGAAAGTATGACGGCTGCGCTGCCATTCATGGACGAGGATATGCGCCCCTTTGCAGAGCGCACCTTACAGAAAATCTCCCCACTAACAGAAAACGAATATGCGGAGCTTGCTATTTTCGCCGCTGATGAGGTATGACCGGGGGTAAGCGGCTCACGCCGCCGCAGAGCCGGAAAGTCAACAGCCTTGTAAAAAAGGAGTGCTGCAACTGCGAGCGCGGACACTGTATCTTGCTTGACGACGGGGAGGAATGTGTCTGCCCGCAGCTTATTTCTTATTCGCTTTTATGCAAGTGGTTTCAGATTGCCGTACTTCCTCTTGATAAGCTACTCTATGCAGAGCTTTTCAAGACCGAGGACAAAAAGCGTTGTACCGAGTGCGGCACATTCTTTGTATCAAAATCAAACAGCGTCAAATACTGCCCGGACTGCCGGAAACGGATTACCCGCAGACAGGCAGCCGAGCGCATGAGGAAACGACGTGCGGCGGTTACGCAATAGGGGCAAAAAAAGCCTTGATTTATAGGGCATAAATGGCGTGAAACTGGCATAGGCGATACAGAATACCTTTTCCTTTGAAATTGGGGTTCTACTGCGTAACATTCTAAAATCAATACCTATGAAAGAACAGGGTGCGGGAGGTCATTACTGGCTTCCTGCACCCTGTTCTTTTTGCGTCTGACTGTCTTTATCCTACATTTCCGGCTTCGGCAGCAATTCTTTTTCTATCCGGTTCCGGTAATGGGTTTTCCTGCGGTAAAAATATTTTGTTACTTCCTGTTCCGGTAGCCATATCCCCGCAGCTTCTATCCGTTCCATAACAGCGGCAACGATTTCCCGGTTGTTGCGTTTATGCGGCTCCTGTCCCTTTTCTATCCAAAGGCTGCGGTATTCTTCATAAAGCCATGTACTGATAGTTTCTTTTTGCTGTTGCTTCAAATGGCGGAACTGCTTATCTGTCCGCAGCAGCTTCCCGTCTACCTTTTTATGATTTTTTGTCCCGATTTCTTTTTTCCTCTCTTTCCATTTCTTCAAGGGGAAATTGGGGGAGGGCTTCTATCAGCTTCATTGTGATATACTGGCGCATATCTTCATCAATTTCCAGTTTGAATGTTCCGTCCGGCTGACGTTTCTTTACAGTTGCCTGCCTGTCGATTTCGTCCTTGTAGCACATAAGCACCTTTTCCACCGCCCATGTTTCCCCGGCAACAGCGGCGCGTATGGTTTCATAATCGGGTATCGTTTGGTCTGCCATGTTTTCACACTCCTGTCTGTATTGGAATACCTTTATCCTACCACGCTTTTATAAATATTTCTACTGTAAGCGTTCGGTTTCCCTGCCCCGTTTCGGCTCTTTTTCCAGTCTTAAAATACGGTCTATGTTCTGTTTGATAACGTCGTATTCCTTGACCTGTTTTTTCAGCTTGCCATAATCAGCGTAAAGGGCTTCTTTCTGCGTTTGGAGCTTCCCATATTCTTCCTGCATGGCGGCGAGATTGGGGAGCTTGGTAATGCCCGACGCTTTCAGTGCCTTTGCCGCTGCTTCATGGAGTATCAGACTGCTTTCCTGCTTTGTCTGGTATGCGTCCTTATCCTTTGCCCTGCGGTATGCTTCATAAACTGGTTTTGTCTTTTGGTAGGTGGCAACGTGCTTCATCAGCACCGCCATGTCTGCAAGACGTTTCTCTACACTCTTTAATGCGTCTGCTGTCTTTTCATTTTCCGCGCTTATTTCTTCAATCCGGCTGACTAAATCCGCGTACTGCTCAATCTTGTG
>OGXV01001962.1_pt1 | contig 11616 bp, 9 predicted proteins | sample 1576391 | NCBI WGS metagenome assembly OGXV01 (sample SAMEA3541586, study PRJEB24748) | human gut metagenome | biome: human gut; feature: human-associated habitat; material: faeces | place: China | collected 2012 | reverse complement strand
GCGACTGGACCTATAAAAGCGATGACAAAATGTACCACAGCACCGATTATGAAACGGATGTAAAGATGAAGAACCTGATCGTGCTGTTTGACAACACCTCTTACACCACCAAGGCCAATTACAAAGGCAGCGGTAAGGGCGAGACCTACTGTAACTACGATCTGGCCGGCGGCAAGGGTGTGCTCGCTTCTCAGGGCACCTATACCGAGATCAAGTGGAGCAAAAAGGACGGCAAGCTGTCCCTGACCACCACCGACGGTCAGCCCTTAAAACTGAACCCCGGTCGCAGCTGGATCGGCTACGCCTCTGCCAATAACGGCGGTAAAGTCGTGGAAAAGTAAAAATCGGAATCCATAAAAGACCGTCTCGGATCATCCGGGGCGGTCTTTTGTATGTGGATGTGCATAAATACCGGCGGGAGCAAGTCCCCACCTTACAGGAATTTTATAACCGATGTAATATTATAATACACCGCAAGCACATAAAAAAGGACCGATACACAGTGTATCGGTCCTTTGATTTGCCAAACGATTACAGTAGGCCGGCCACCAAGTCGCCCATTTGGGCGGTGGTCACCGGACGGAAGCCCTCCTCGTAAATATCCGGGGTGCGGGCCTGGGTCAGTGCCTGATCCACCGCGTCCTCAATGGCCTGGGCAGCCTCCATCTCGCCAAAGGTGTAGCGCAGCATCATGGCGCCGGACAAAATGGTTGCCAGCGGATTGGCCTTGCCCTGACCGGCAATATCCGGTGCGGAACCGTGGATAGGCTCGTACAAGCCAAAGGTCCCCTCTGCCAGAGAAGCAGACGCCAGCATACCGATGGAGCCGGAGATCATAGACGCCTCGTCAGACAGAATATCGCCAAAGATATTGGAAGTGACAATCACATCAAACTGGTTGGGATTGCGCACCAGCTGCATAGCGCAGTTGTCCACATACATATAGGACACCTCCACCTGGGGGTAATCCGCCTTGGTTTCTTCTACGATCTTACGCCATAGGCGGGAGCTGTCCAGCACATTGGCTTTGTCCACGCAGGTCAGCCGCTTGTCCCGCTTCATCGCGTACTCAAAACCGGCCTTGACAATGCGCTTGATCTCCGGGTAAGTATAGCGCTCCGTATCATACGCGCCCACCACGCCGTTCTCCTCATAAGTGCCGCGGTCGCCGAAGTAAATGCCGCCGGTCAGCTCGCGTACAATGAGAATGTCCAACCCGTCGCCGATGATCTCCTCCTTAATAGGAGAAGCGCTCTTCAGCGGGGCGAAGATCTTGGCCGGGCGCAGATTGGCAAACAAACCCAGGTCCTCACGAATGGCCAACAGACCCTTTTCCGGTCGATTGCTGCCCGGCTGGTCGTCCCACTTAGGACCGCCCACAGCGCCCAGCAGCACCGCGTCAGATGCTTTGCAGGCTGCCGCCGTTTCTGCCGGATAGGGCACGCCGGTGGCATCAATGGCACAACCGCCCAATAGCTGGTCATTGTAGTCAAAAGAGAAGCCAAACTTCTCCCCTGCCTTGTCCAGCACCTTGATACATTCGTTCACGATCTCCGGCCCAATGCCGTCACCGCGCAACACGGTGATTTTGTAATTCTTCATGTTCTTGCCCTTTCTGTCTTAGCAAACCTCAAAAATGCCGGGCATGGTATCGTCCCGCATAGTATCCGGTTGGTCACGGTTGATGGCGCAGATAATGCCCTTCATGGACGCATAACCGATATTATGGCTGACGCCGATACCGAAAATGTCCTTACCCTGTGGGTTCTTTAAGTGAATATAGCTGATGGCCTTGGAGTCGGAGCCCACGGAGATGGCGTGCTCGCTGTAATCCACAAACTGGTAGCTGTCCACCTCGGTTTGGTTCATAGCGTCGCAGAACGCAGCCACCGGGCCGTTGCCGTTGCCCTCGATCTGCACCGGCGCATTGTCCTTGTATTTCAGCTCGCCGGAGAAATGCACATGGGTCAGATCGTCCTGCTCGTTCTTCTCCTCGCTGATCTTGTAATTCACCAGGCGGTAGGGGCCGCACACATTGCGATACTCCTGCTGGAACAGGTCAAAGACCTCCTCCGCTTTCAGTTCCTTACCCTTCTCGTCGCAGGCTTTTTGTACCACGGCGCTAAACTCCGGGTGCATGGACTTGGGCATCTTGATGCCATAGTTGTTGGCCAAAATAAAGGCAGTGCCGCCCTTGCCGGACTGAGAATTGATCCGAATGATTGGCTCATACTCTCGGCCCACATCTGCCGGGTCGATGGGCAGGTACGGGATCTCCCAATAAGGGGTGCCGCTTTCTTCCATATAGATCTTGCCCTTGTTGATGGCATCCTGATGAGAGCCGGAGAATGCGGTAAACACCAACTCGCCGGCATAAGGCTGGCGGGGCGGCACCTGCATCTTGGTGCAGCGCTCATACACTTCCTTGATTTCATTGATGTTGTGGAAATCCAGCTTGGGGTCCACGCCCTGGGTCCACATATTCAGCGCCAAGGTCACAACATCCACATTGCCGGTACGCTCGCCGTTGCCAAACAGGGTGCCTTCCACACGATCGGCACCGGCCATCAGCGCCAGCTCCGTAGCAGCCACGCCCTCGCCCCGGTCATTGTGGGGGTGCAGGGAGATAATGGCCGCGTCCCGGTTGGGCAGGTGACGGCAGAAATACTCGATCTGGTCTGCATAACCGTTGGGAGAGGAGCCCTCCACAGTGGAGGGCAGGTTCAGGATAATGGGGTTCTCCTTGGTAATATGCAGCTCCTCCATCACCCGGCGGCAGATCTCTACCGCATTGTCCATCTCCGTACCGGTAAAGGACTCCGGCGAATACTCAAAGCGAATGTTCATCTCCGGGTGGCGCTTTTTCTCCTCCTCGGTGAGTGCATAGATCAAGCGGGCGCCGTCCACGGCGATCTGAATTACGCCGTCCATATCCGTCTTAAACACCACCTTGCGCTGCAAAGTGGAAGTGGAATTGTAAAAATGCACGATCACATTCTTGGCGCCGTCAATGGCCTCAAAGGTCTTTTTGATCAGGTGAGGGCGCGCCTGCACCAGCACCTGAATGGTCACATCGTCCGGGATATAATGGCCGTCGATCAGGGTACGCAGGATCTCATACTCCGTCTCGCTGGCAGAGGGAAAGCCCACCTCGATCTCCTTAAACCCAACCTCAATCAGGGTCTTAAAATATTCCAGCTTTTCCTCCAAATTCATCGGGTCCACCAGTGCCTGGTTGCCGTCACGCAGATCTACCGAGCACCAAATGGGCGCGTGGTCGATCACGCGGTTGGGCCACTGGCGGTCCGTCAGCGGAATGGGGGTAAAGGGCTTATACTTCTTGTAGCCTTGGTTCATCATCACAGTTTCTCCTTTCTCTGTTGGGGAGGCACAAACAAAAACTGCGCCCCCAATGGATAGGGACGCAGTATCTATGCGTGGTACCACCCTACTTCAGCAGAAAAAATCTGCCCTTTGGCATCAAGCAATGCCTCAACCGATAACGAGGTTAAACGGCTCTTCCTATTGATTTCTATTCAGAAGAGCAACTCCGCAGAGAGCTATGCACCTATGTTTCCTGTGCGGCTTGCACCGTCCGCCGCCTCTCTGTGCAGGAAAACGCAGGTCTTTTTCTGCTTCACAGTCTTTTGTGGGTACTGTATATTCAGTAAGATTATTATAACACGCGCGCCGATTTTGTCAACCCAAATTTTACAGTTTGGAGTAGCCGTAGCCGTTCATAATGGCGTCTACCGGCTGACCGGCCTTGCACATGGGGCAGTCCTTGGCGGCTGTATAAGAATAATTGGGCAGATCCTCCGGGGTAAACAGGGTGTTGACCTCCAGCCCGCACAGTTCTTTGGCTGCGCTGAACACGGAAGAAATGCCAATCACATTGCCGCCGTAATACCGGGCGCTCTGTACCGCCCGCTCCACCGTGCGGCCGCTGGTGATACAGGAGATGAGCACCACCACATTCTTGCCCTGGATCATCCGGCGCAAATTGTCCCGAAAGATCATATTGCCCTGGGTGTCATACTCCGGACCCAGCACATAAACCTGCAAGTCCGGGTTGGGCGCCAGCATACTGGGGCTTGCCAGTTCCTGGGCCATATAAGCACCCAGCGCCTGGGTCTCATACAGGCACAGCACCGTGTCCACATCCATATTCCGCACGCTGTAATACTCGGCCAGCAGCTTGGCAGCCTCCACAGACACCACCCGATTATGCTTAATATCCGAGGTGCCCACATAGTAATTCAGGTGGGCGGAAGCGGTTACATAATGGCCGGGAATCGCGTGGATAAACACATCTTCATTTCTGTTACAAGGTATTGTATAAATCTGGCTCATTGGCACACATCCTTTCTATCCTTATTGTATCTGATTTTGCCCCGCCTTGCAATAAAAAAATCAAAATCAGGGGAAGATTACACTACAAAAGGTCAAATTGGCCGACATTTTATTTTTTCGTCAATTCAGTCAGCGCCGCATAATGGGTCACGGTAAATTGCTCCGGAGCAATCCGCTCCAACAGCGCCCGGTGCTCTTGCTCCCAGGACTGTAAATCACCCGGAGTCAGGGAAGCCCCTACGCCGCGGCAGGCCCGCATACGGCCGTGCCAGCTCTCCCGAGTAAAAGGCACTTGTAGCCGCCAAGTACGCTGACAGGTACAAGTGAAATCCGTATTGTATGCTGGATTCGGCACAATGGGCTGCTCTTGCTCCCCGGCGCCACTCCAAGAAGGGTTGTACCGCAGCACCAGTTGCTCACTGGCATTGGCGATGGAGTCCTCAAAGGGCAGCCAGTTCATCACCAACAGCAACACCTTGCCCCCCGTAGGAAGAAACCGGGCAAACTGTCGAGCCGCCCGAGGCGGATCCAAATACCAATAGCATTGACAGACGGTAATAGCATCAAAGCTGCCGTCCGGCGCCTCCACCGCCTCTGCGGCACATACCCGGTAGTCTATATTCATACCGGTTGACAGTCGCCGTGCCTCTGCAATTTGCTGTGGGGACGGGTCCACGCCATACCAGTGCGCGCCATATTTATATAAATTGCGAGGCAGCACCCCGGTGCCGGTGCCAATATCCAGCACCTGCTGCCCGGCCAATCCTACGCCGCGATCCAAGATTGCACGGTAAAATTCCGGGGGATAAATATCTCGATACCGGGCGTAATCCGCTGCCGTGCGCCCCCAGTCAAAGGGTTTGCCGCCGTCTATACGGGCGTCCTTGATCTCCATCGTATCACCTCTTGCCTAAAGTATAACATAAATTCAGTGGCGGTGACAAGGGTGCGGAGATTTTGCAACCGATTTGGCTCCGTTGCAAAGAGCAACTCTAATCTGTAGGATCCGATACCTACATCAGGCTGACATTTTTACAAATAAAACAAACGGCAAGATCTCCCCTGCCGTTTTGTGTGCTATTGATAAATTTGATTTTACCAAACCTGCCGGGCGACGGTGCGCACCAGGTCCAGCTTGGCCCACTGCTCATCATCCGTCAGCTTGTTGCCGATCTCGCAAGAGGCAAAGCCGCACTGGGGGCTTAGGCACAGGTTTTCCAGGGGCACCAGCTCCGCTGCCTGGGCGATCCGAGCTTTTACCGCCTCCGGGTCCTCCAACACCGGGGACTTGGTGGTCACCAGACCCAGCACCACTTTTTTGCCCGGGGCAACAAACTGCAGCGGTGCAAAATCGCCGGAGCGGGCATCATCAAACTCCAGATAAAAGCCGTCCACATGCGCCTTGGCAAACAGAATGGGTGCAATAGGCGCATAGCCGCCGGAGCTGGCCCAGGTAGAGTGATAATTGCCGCGGCACACATGGGTGGTCACCACCAGGTCCGCCGGCTTGCCCTCCAGGGCAGCATTGTTGAGTTGCAGGTACTTCTCTGCCTGGTCCTCCAGCTTAGCGCCGGTACTTGCCAGAAACTGCTGATACCCGGCGTCGCAGAACATACCCCAGGTGCAGTCGTCCAGCTGCACATTGCGGCAACCGGCGGCATACAAATCGGCGATCACCTGGCGATAAGCGGTGGCAATATCGGAAAGCAGTGCGTCATCGTCCGGATAAACCGCCCGGGTGGCCTTGCCGTTATCCTCCCGGAACAGCTCTGCATACAGCTGCGCCGGTGCGGGAATGGTCTGGCGGGCAACGGTGTTGTCATCTTCAAACTGCTTTACAAATTTAAAATGCTCCACAAAGGGGTGATTCTCGCCGCTGATCTTGCCCACCACCTGCACAGAGCCGGGGGTGGTCTCCTCCCCATGGAAAATATAGCCGTGGTCCAAGGTGATCTCCTGCAGTCCTTGCAATCCCCACATAAAGTCCAGGTGCCAGTAGCTGCGACGGAACTCGCCGTCGGTAATGGTGTGATACCCGGCGGCTTTTTGGCGAGAGATCAGCTTGCGGATTTCCCGGTCCTCCACTTCTTTCAGCCCGGCAGCGTCCAGCTCACCGGCGACGAAAGCGGCGCGGGCGGCCTTAATGGGCGCCGAGCGCAAAAAGCTGCCTACAAAATCATAGCGAAAAGGTGCGTTCTTGCTGTACATATTTTTGTCCTCCGTTTGGTTGTTGTTGCTTATAGTATAACGGAGGTTGTCGCTATTGTAAAATACGGATATCCAGCTGTTTGTAATAGTTTTATTCTATGGGTACATACTGCTTCAAATTTTCAATATACGCCCGGCACAGGCTGCTCGGCTGCACGCCGGCAGGCAAAATATAGCCGATCTCCATGGGCGCCACGCCGGTGAGGGGCACGGCTACAATATTCTCGCCGTTAAGCTTGCTGTCGATCACGCCGCTGCACACGGTGTAGCCCTGCAAGCCGATCAGCAAATTAAACAGGGTGGCGCGGTCCCGCACCCGGATATTTTTGCTGCGCACTGCCGGGCTGAAGATCTCTTCCGAAAAATAAAAGGAATTGTGATCCCCCTGCTCAAAGGACAAATAAGGATACGGCGCCAAATCGTCAAAAGACACTGCCCGGGCACCGGAGAGCGGGTGATCGCTGCTGAGAAACACATGCGCGTGGGCGGTAAACAGGGGCGTAAAATCCAAATCGGCTCCCCGCAGCAGTTTTTGCAGCGCCGTGCGATTAAAGTTATTAAGATACAACAGACCGATCTCGCTTTTGCGCTGTGCCACATCCTCAATGATCTCGTAGGTTTGCGTCTCTCGCAAAGAGAAGTCGTAGCGGTCGCCGCCCCGCTCCCGGATCAGGTCCACAAAGGCGTTCACCGCAAAGGAATAATGCTGGGTAGACACACAAAAGGCCTGCTTGCGCACCGGGTCGCCCTTGTAGCGGCTTTCCAGCAGCGCCGTCTGCTCCAAAATTTGGCGAGCGTAAGACAGGAACACCTCACCTTCTTTGGTCACGATCACGCCCTTATTGGTGCGGTGGAACAGGGTCAGGTGCATTTCGCTCTCCAACTCCTGAATGGCGGCACTCAGGCTGGGCTGGGCCACAAACAGCGCCTTGGCCGCCCCGCTGACGGTACCGCACTCCGCCACCTTAACCACATATTCCAGTTGTTTTAATGTCATTACGATCTCCCCTTTGCTATTATTATACGCCATTCGGCACCCGGGTGTAAAGGTTAAATCTATGGCAAAGCGATTCAATGTTCCCTGTTGCAGCAACCCTTCGTCGCTAACCATTTATAAAACGAAAAAGCAGCGGTGCAAGTGCACCGCTGCCAAAGGGACTTAAAATTACTCTACAATGGAGGTACCGGTCATTTCTGCCGGCTGGGGCAGACCCATCACCTTGAGCATGGTGGGAGCAATGTCGCACAGCTTGCCGCCTTCACGCAGGGTGCAGGGGTAGTTCACCACGATAAAGGGCACCGGGTTGGTGGTGTGGGCCGTGAACGGCTCGTCGTTCTCGTCCAGCATCTTGTCTGCATTGCCGTGGTCAGCAGTGACAAACAGCACGCCGTCCATATCCTTGACCGCCTGAACCAAGCTGCCAACGCAGGCGTCCACCGTCTCCACAGCCTTAACAGCCGCGGGAATAATGCCGGTGTGACCCACCATATCACAGTTGGCGAAGTTAACAATCACCACATCGTACTTACCGCTGCGCACGGCCTCGTTCAACTTTTCAGACACCTGAGGTGCGCTCATCTCCGGCATCAGGTCAAAGGTTGAGATCTTGGGAGAGGGCACCAAAATGCGATCCTCGCCCGGGTACGGCTCCTCTGCGCCGCCGTTGAAGAAGAAGGTCACATGGGCATACTTCTGGGTCTCGGCGATTCGCAGCTGGGTCTTGCCCTGCTTGGACAGGTACTCGCCAAAGGTGTTCTCCAAACTCTCCGGACCAAAGGCCACATGCACGCAAGGCATCTCCGCATCATACTGGGTCATGCACACAAAATAGGGGTTCAAGGCGCCACCCTTACGGTCAAAACCGGTGAATGCCGGATCCACAAAGGCGCGGGTAATCTCCCGAGCACGATCCGGCCGGAAGTTAAAGAAGATCACGCTTTCGCCGCTGTGCACACGGCCCTCGTTGCCAACAACGGTGGGCAGCACAAACTCATCGGTCAGGTGCTTCCCGTCCTCGTCCACCGTCTCATAAGACGCACGCACGGCCGCCACCGCGTCCGTAGCCTGCACGCCCTCGCCGTACACCATAGCAGCATAGGCTTTCTCCACACGGTCCCAAATATTATCACGGTCCATGGCGTAGAAACGGCCCATCACAGAGGCGATCTTACCAACGCCCAGTTCGTTCATCTTGGCCTGGAGCTGTTCCAAATCCTCCGCTGCAGAAGCGGGGGGCACATCACGGCCGTCCAGAAAAGCGTGCACATACACCTTGGAAACGCCCTGTTCCTTGGCCATCTCCAGCAGATTGTACAGGTGGGTCATGTGGCTGTGTACGCCACCGGGAGACACAAGACCCATCAGGTGCAGGGCCTTGTCCTTAGCATTCTCCATGGCGCCAACCAGCACCTCATTCTTATAGGCCTCTCCGTCGGCAAACGCCTTGGAAATGCGGGTCAAATCCTGGTACACCACGCGACCGGCGCCCATATTGGTGTGGCCCACCTCGCTGTTGCCCATCTGGCCATCCGGCAGGCCCACATCCATACCGGAGGCACCGATATAGGTATAAGGGCACTCGGCCATCAGCTTATCCAAATTGGGCTTCTTAGCCATGGCAATGGCATTGCCATGCTGGGACGGATTCTTGCCGAAGCCGTCCATAATGCAAAGCACATAAGGTTTCTTAGACATAGTAATAACTTCCTTTCACGGATAAAGTGACAAAGCAAGAGGGAGCAGCGACCATCGCCGCAACTCCCCCCCAGCCATTGATTTTTTATTTAGAAGCAGCCTTCACGATCACGGAGAAGTCCTTGGCCTTCAAAGAAGCGCCGCCGATCAGTCCGCCGTCTACATGCTCCTTGGCCAGCAGCTCCTCTGCGTTGCCGGCATTCATAGAACCGCCGTACTGCACCACAAAAGCATCTGCAGCAGCCTGGCCGTACAGCTGGGCGATAACGGAACGGATGTAACCGTTCACCTCATCAGCCTGATCCGCCGTAGCGGTCTTGCCGGTGCCGATGGCCCATACCGGCTCATAAGCGATGATCACATTCTTCAGCTCTTCCTCGCTGACGCCCTGCAAAGCGATCTTGGTCTGCATGCCAACCACCTCAAAGGTGACGCCCTGCTCGCGCTCCTCCAGCACCTCACCAACGCAAAGGATCACTTTCAGCCCATTGTCCAGGGCAGCGCGCACACGCTTGTTCACGGTCTCATTGGTCTCGCCGAAATACTGACGGCGCTCACTGTGGCCGATGATCACATAGGGCACGCCCATGGCCTTCAGCATGGGAGCGGACACCTCAGCAGTGAAAGCACCTTTCTCTGCCCAGTGGCAGTTCTCAGCGCCTACCTGAATGTTGGAGCCTTTGGTGGCGTCCAGGGCAGCCTGCAGATCCACAAAGGGTGCACAGATGATTACATCGCAATCTGCGTCTGCCACCAGGGGTTTCATCTCCTCCAGCAGAGCAGTGGTCTCTGCGGGGGTGTTGTTCATTTTCCAGTTGCCGGCAATGACGGCCTTACGAAGTGCTTTGTTCATAATTCACTTACCTCTTTTATAGAAAAATAGATTTAGCAATTAGTCCTTATCCTGCAATGCAGCGATACCGGGCAGCTCCTTGCCCTCCAGAAATTCCAAAGAAGCGCCGCCGCCGGTAGAAATGTGGCTCATCTTATCGGCAAAGCCCAGCTTGGTCACAGCAGCCACAGAATCACCGCCGCCGATAATGGAGATGGCGCCGCTGTCTGCAATAGCCTTAGCCACAGCGATGGTGCCGCTGGCGAAATTGTCCCACTCGGACACACCCATGGGGCCGTTCCAAATCACAGTGCCTGCGCCGTCAATGGCGTCAGCAAACAGTTTCTCGGTCTTGGGACCGATGTCCAGGCCCATCCAGCCGTCCGGAATATCGTCGGACTTGCAAACCAAAACCTCGGTATCCTCTTTATACTCTTTGCCGCAGCGATTGTCTACGGGGATCAGGAACTTCACGCCCTTATCCTTGGCAGTCTGCATCATCTCGCCGGCCTTGTCCACCCAGTCAGCCTCCAGCAGAGAGGTGCCGATGTTGTGGCCCATGTACTTCATAAAGGTATAAGCCATACCGCCGCCGATGATGATGGTATCGCACTTGTCGATCAAATTAGAAATCACACCGATCTTGTCAGACACCTTAGCGCCACCCAGAATGGCAACCAGCGGGCGCTTGGGATCTGCCAGTGCACCGCCCATAAACTGGATCTCCTTTTGGATCAGGTAGCCGCAGGCAGCCGGCAGGTAAGAAGCCACACCGGTGGTGGAGCAATGGGCACGGTGTGCAGTGCCGAATGCGTCGTTCACAAACAGGTCTGCCAAAGAAGCCAGCTCCTTGGAGAAGTTCTCCTCGTTCTTGGTCTCCTCTGCACGGTAACGCACATTCTCCAGCAGCATCACCTGGCCGTCCTGCAAGTCGGCAGCCATCTTCTTAGCATTGTCACCGACTACATTCTCGTCCTCAGCCAGCGGCACATCCACGCCCAGGTACTCGCTCAGGCGCTTGGCCACGGGAGCCAGGCTGAACTCAGGCTTATACTCGCCCTTGGGTCTGCCCAGGTGGGAGCACAAAATCACCTTGGCGCCCTGCTCCATCAGGTACTTAATGGTGGGCAGTGCAGCCACAATACGCTTGTCATTGGTGATCTCGCCGTCTTTCAGCGGAACATTAAAGTCGCAGCGTACCAGTACGCGCTTGCCTTTAACATCCAAATCTTCAACGGATTTTTTGTTCAGTGCGTTCATAAAATAACAACTCCTTCAAGTTAATCTGTCTTCTTAGAAAAGTCTGATATTTTTACCGATACAATTATAGCCGATTTGCCCCTATATTGCAAGAAAAAATTGGTCTCTGTCTGCAGATTTGTTATATTATTCACAACTTGCACGCCGCTATGCAAAATCTTGTACAAGGTGCAACAAACCGGCGGAGAAAATCCGCCGGTTTTTCTTATTTCTTGGTGGTCACGCTCTTGGCCTTACTCCACCCGGAATAGAGCTTTACGCTCTTGCC
>OGXV01001961.1_pt1 | contig 11623 bp, 12 predicted proteins | sample 1576391 | NCBI WGS metagenome assembly OGXV01 (sample SAMEA3541586, study PRJEB24748) | human gut metagenome | biome: human gut; feature: human-associated habitat; material: faeces | place: China | collected 2012 | reverse complement strand
GGAGTGAACCGGGCGGTAGTCGCGGCATTAGACTCCCCGCAGGCTGGTGGTCAGTGCCGAAGGAGTCATACTGAGCAGAAAAGGGATGTCTTGCCCGAAGTTCTGCTTTTTGAGTTCTTCTTTCGAAACGTTGGTGAATGCCACCGGGGTTTTTGAAGTGGCACGTGTGGATACTATCTGCACCTCTTGCAGATTTACTACTTTCAAGCTGTCTGTCTCGCCCGCTTGCGCGAAGACACTTGCTCCGGCCATCAGACAGCCGGCAAAAATCATCTTTTTCATGTTGCTAATTTGTTTTTCTCTACGCCGGCATTACCCGGATCAGGTCAAAGGGTATGTTCTCAGCCCGTCATGTTAAGGCACCCCTACTAAGTGAATCGGCGGCAAATTTACGCTTTTTGCTTGTGTAAAGCAAGAAACACTTCGCTATTTGATAAAAACATTGTAGCTTTGTCCGCTGTTATTAAATGGACAAACTCTAAAATTGTATTATTATGCTACTATTCCAAACTACACAACAAGTCGCTGATTCCCTGCAAGTGGCGGCTGAGAAGCTGGACCAGGCTATAGCCCAGGCAGACGGGCTCGATAAGTTGGGACTGATCACCCAACAACTGATAGACTCGGGCATACAGGCCGGAGGACATATTCTGAAAGCGGTCATTGTATTTTTGGTCGGACGTTTTCTGATCCGGATGCTGAACCGTCTGGTCGGCCGGGTGATGGATAAGAGAAACGTGGATATCAGTATCAAGACTTTTGTAAAGAGTCTCGTTAATATCCTTCTTACCGTACTATTAATTGTTTCCGTGGTAGGCGCATTGGGCGTCGAGACGACTTCGTTTGCTGCTTTGCTGGCTTCTGCCGGTGTGGCTGTCGGTATGGCGCTTTCCGGTAATTTGCAAAATTTTGCCGGCGGACTGGTTATTTTACTGTTCAAACCCTATAAGGTAGGCGACTGGATCGAAGCACAAAGTGTTTCCGGTACGGTCAAGGAAATTCAGATATTCCATACAATCCTGACAACTGCCGACAACAAGCTCATCTATGTGCCCAACGGGGCTTTAAGCAGTGGAGTGGTGACTAACTATAGTAACCAGAAGACCCGCCGCGTTGAATGGATCTTTGGCGTCGATTATGGTGAAGACTATAATAAGGTGGAAAAAGTGGTACGTGAGGTGCTGACCGCCGATAAGCGTATTCTCAATGATCCTGCTCCGTTTATAGCTCTGCATACGCTGGATGCCAGTAGTGTGAATGTTGTAGTCCGTGTTTGGGTGGAGAGTGGCGATTATTGGGGCGTTTATTTCGACATAAACAAGACGATTTATGCTACGTTCAATGAAAAAGGCATCAATTTTCCCTTCCCGCAACTTACGGTTCATCAGGCTCCGAATTGATGAATATTCAAAAAGGGTGGCTACTTCTGAAGAAGCAATCACCCTTTTTGCAAATTTATATTTAACCAATTAACACACTCCGAAATCTTCTGTAGGATCATACGTGTTGTCTGTGATGCCTAACAGAAGGTTTATCTCTCTCCGTTTATCCAGATCCTTGAAATAGGTTTCCACCACTTTGTAAAGGTCAAAACTGAATGTAGATCCGGCGGCCATATCCAATGACTCTACCATCTGCTCTACTGCCTGGTGGATTCTTTCTTGATCGATCAGGTGCAGCTCATTACTGTGAATAAGATATTTCTCCATAACCGTTATTGTTTTAAGATTCTACAGTTAAAACATTCTCAAAGAGGATAAGGTTCAAACTGTTTTTTCTTATCTTTGCCATTTCTAAAAGCAGGACCTTAGATCACCAAGTGAGAAATATTCGATAATGAATCAATTTTTAGATTTTGACCAGAAACTGTATGCTGAACTCCGTAAAGGCAGCGAGCACGCTTTTGTTACTGTTTTCGAACGGTATAACCGCTTGTTGTATGCGCTGGCTTATCGGTATTTTAAATCAGGTGAAGAGGCTGAAGACGCAGTGCAATATACTTTTATGAAATTGTGGGAGCAACGTTCCAGTTTTGAATTTCAATCCGGCATCAGAAGCCTGTTGTTCACCATCCTGAAAAACTACATTATGAACGAGTTGAGACATCGGCAGATTGTCTTTGAAAAGCATTACGAGATGGCTCAACGGAACGAAGAAGCGGATGACAGTTTTCTGAAGAATTTTGAAGATAAAGATTTCAGGGAACATCTTCGGACTGCCATCGGTAAACTACCTCCTCAAAAACAGAAAATATGCCGCCTGAAAATAGAAAAAGGACTTTCTAACCAGGAAATAGCGGACGAGATGCATATCACGGTGCCTACCGTAAAGTCCCATTATACTCAGGCCATTAAGATACTCCGTGCGGAGATTGAATCGTTAATTGTATTACTTCATGTATTGTGGATTCATTTTTTAGAGTGAGCAGCAACTCATACTTTTAAGTTGATGAAGTGTTTTTATTATTAGATAAAGAAAAGTCGAAATGAAAATAGATGATGCGATTATAGATAAAGTGCTCAATAACGAAGCTTCTGTGGAAGAAGCGGGATTGGTTGCGGAATGGTTTGCTACAGAAGAGGGTAGCGAATATTTGTCGGGGCGTTTGGAGAGCGAGTCTGCACGGCTCACCGAAGAACGGGCCCGGGAATGGTTAGACCATCCGGTGCCGGAAGAACGGATGCGGGAACGCTTCATCGGGCAAATAAAACCTGAGAAAAAAATAGTTTCTTATCGTCGCGGACTGATAGCGGCAGCGGTATTGATTCCTTTTTTATTCCTTAGTATATTTCTTTGGTTTCTGGCTGACAGAACCGGAGTCTTTTCTGCCACAGAATATGCTGAATTAAAGGTTCCTTGCGGAGAGCAAATGCAGGTTGTTCTGCAAGATGGAACAGTTATACAGTTGAATTCGGATACCCGTTTGCGGTATCCCAAGAAGTTCGGTCTGTTCAGTCGGAGTGTGGAGTTATGGGGAGAAGGCTTTTTTGTGGTCGCTAAGGATAAGAAGCGTCCGTTTATCATCGATTTGAAAGGTGTTGAAGTAAAGGTCACCGGAACTAAATTTAATGTAAAGGCATATCCGTCAGAACCCAATGTATGGGTCACCTTGGAAGAAGGAGGCGTGCTGTTGAAAGATACCAAGAACAAGGAATATCCTCTTGTACCGGGTGAAAGTGCCGAATACAACCGGACATCCGGAATTTGCCAGATAACCAAACCGGATGATATGAGCCAGATTTCATCCTGGCGTTCCAATAGCCTGAATTTTTATCTTACTCCGCTGAGAGATATTATAAAGGTCATGGAACGGCAGTATGATGTTCATTTTGTGGTGCGTGATTCCACCCTATTGAATAACAGGTTTACTCTATCTACCAGCAAAGTGAATGTGGACGATGTATTGCGTGATTTGGAAGCGGTTTCATGGATACGTTTCTTGCAAACGGAAGATGGGGGATTCGAAATTCAGAAGGAAAAATAGATTGATTGAATTATTATTCTATAGATAGATGCAGACCCTGTTCAGGAGCTGCATCTATTTTTTTAGATAAGCTCTTATATGGAAACTCATACTTTCTTTCGGATGGGGTGTTAGCTTATGTAGTAAAAGGGCCTTTAAGAATATTTAATTTCAAGTATGAACCGGATATCTATACACAAGAGATATCACAGCAAATATGTGTTTATATGAAATATCTGTTTACACTTTTGATGGCCTGTCTGTCATTGTCAACTACTTACGGTACGGTACATCATCCATCTTCTTCTGTTTCGTCCGGACGATGGGTGGTTTGGGCGGAGAAACCTGCCACATCATGGCAGGATGCATTTGTCACCGGCAATGGCCGCCACGGGACGATGGTGATGGGGCAACCGGGATCGGAACGAATAATCTGTGTCCACGAGGAATTGTTTATAAGAGGATGGGATCGTCATAAAGTAGCGGTTCCTTCAACAGCTTCGCTTCTTCCGGAAGTGCGCCGGTTGATAGAATCCGGGAGAAGCGATGCAGCAGATGAGTTGATGACCGATGAAGCTGACCGGCAATTGGTTGCTATGGGAGCCGTACAGCGCTGGCCTCTTATACCCCATCCAGCTTTTGATCTGTGCATTCGGTATACCGATACCACTCTACAGGCAGAGAATGGCTATAGAAGACAACTTGATCTGGAAACGGGTGAGACTTCCGCCTTTTGGGGTGGAAGAGGAGGAGTGACGGAATCTGTATTCTCATCCAGAGAGCATAATGTCAATGTGCTCCGTCTGAAAGCAACCGGACAAAGAAAGATAAATTTAGTGTTGGGGCTTAAGGAGACTCCGGGACGTGAAGGAGTTCATTTTGAGCATAATCTGGATAGTGCTTTCTCATCGGTGAGTACAGAAGCATTTTCAGGATGGTTATCTTACCGTGCCGCTTACAAATATGATGCCGGTGGTTATGAGGGATTGGCCCGAGTGTCTCTTAAAGGGGGAAGTATGATTACCGAAGGTGATTCTTTGAGAATAGCAGACGCTGACGAGGTACTCGTTCTTGTGAGAATTACTCCGTTGGAGAATGCAAATTTGTCGGTACGCCCTTCCGTGCAAAGGGAGTTGTCACGTTTACCGCTCGATTATAATACTCTGTTGTTACCTCACAGTCGGAAACATGCCGAAATGTTTCGCCGCATGCAATTGGATTTAGGCTGTTCTTCCGATTGGAAAACGACTTCGACAGAGAAAATGCTTTCCGATATTCATAAGCATGGGGTTACTCCTTTGTTTCTTGAGCAGATTCATGCTATGGGACGTTATTTGCTTATTTCTTCATCCGGCAAGTATCCTCCTCCTTTACAGGGAATCTGGGGAGGAGGATGGAAACCCGGATGGATCGGTGGCTTTGTATGGGATTCAAATATCAACTTGGCCGTCTCGGCAGCATCTATGGGCAATTTGCATGAATGTGCGGAATCTTATATTGGTTATGTGGAGAGTCTGCTTCCCGGATGGAGACTGAACGCGCGAAATTATCTGGGGTGCAGAGGCTTTATTGTTGCCCATTATAATGATCCGGAAAGTGGATATCTCACCCATTTCGGACGGTCTTTTCCCTGGATGTGCTGGCCTGGTGGTGCCGGCTGGAATATACGTTCTTTTTATGAGTATGCCATGCTGACCGGTAATGAGGCTTTTCTTAAGAAACATGTGTTCCCGCTATACAGGGAAATGGCCGACTTCTATGAAGACTACTTGACTATGGATGGTGATAGCTTATATCACATTTGCCCCAGTGTTTCTCCCGAGAATGCTCCTCCGGGGACTGACACCTGGTTGAGCAAAGATGCTACAATGGATGTTGCTATTGCTAAAGAAGTGTTCCGTTTGCTTCTTGAGATGGGGCGTACATTTCGTGCTGACAAAAAAGAATTGGCTAAATGGAATAATTACCTGCAACGGTTGCCTTCCTACCGGATTAATGACGAAGGAGCCTTGGCCGAATGGATTGATGAAGCTTATCAGGACGTATATAATCACAGACATCTTTCTCATCTCTATCCGGTTTTTCCCGGTTCGCAGTTGGGTAAGTCGGAGGGAGATCCTCGTCTTATACATGCAGCACGTATCGCATTAAACAAACGTTTTGCTTTCGATACCGGTTCTGCCCATGGATTAATTCATGTGGCTCTTCAGGCAGTGCGTCTGGGCGATATAGATAAGGTAAAAACAAATCTGGACCGTTTCAGTCGTCGTCATTATTTATATGACGGATTGGTCACTTCACATGATCCGGAACATCAAGTATACAATTTGGATGCAGTCTTGAGCATCCCACGCCTGCTAATGGAGATGCTGGTTTATACCGAGAAGGGAAAAATAGAACTTTTGCCGGCCTGGCCTTGTGATTATGCCGATGGTTCTATAAAAGGTATAAAAATCTATGGAGGACATACTTTGGACATTACCTGGAAAGCGGGAAAATTGATAGAAGCTGTTTTGTATGCACGGCAAAATGAACGGTACGAGGTGGTTTGTGGGGATGTTAGAAGGCATGTACAACTACATAAGGGCAAGACCTATCATTTCCCTGCATCTTTTTTTGCAGAAAAATAAAAATAGCACTCATACCTTCTTTTCGATGGTGTGTTAGCTTATATAGAAAGGCCTTTTTATAAACTATAAAAATAATTAATTTAATACTGTATGAAATGAAAACAAGAACCAGAACGAAAATGCTGTTGCTCTTAGGAGTTCTTTTATTTGGCTTCACTGTTTCGGCATGGTCACAAAAAGTTTCTTTGAATTTTAATAATGAGAAGGTAGAAAAAATACTGTCTTCTATAAAAGCACAAACAGGAATGGGGTTGGTATTCAGCGATCAGTTGATTGATGTGAATCGCAAAATTTCTATTCAAGTGAAAGATGCCAGTCTGGATGAAGCATTGTCTAAACTGTTGGCAGGAACGAAGGTAACTTTTGAAATAAAAAACAATAAGATTTATTTTATTGAAAAAAAAGCGGACCAACAGTCCGGTTCCCGAAAGAAAAAAGTATCCGGAGTGGTGAAGGATGCTACAGGCGAACCGATTATTGGTGCGAATGTCGTGGAAAAAGGAGTCGGTACCAATGGGGTGATAACAAATCTGGATAGTATTTATTTTTGCTAAAATCAAATCCAATCATAGTTGGAGAATTTTAAATGGAATATAAACTCGCATCTTGGAATGTTAATGGTATTCGTGCTGTATCTGCCAAAGAAGGTTGGCAGTGGTTTGAAAATACCCAATATGATGTTATAGGTTTACAAGAAACTAAGGCGTCTATTGAACAGTTACCAGAGAAATTGGTCAATAAAGAGGGCTTTCATTCTTATTTTTGCTCTTCAGTTGTAAAAAAAGGTTATTCAGGAACAGCTGTATACACTAAATATGAGCCTCAAAAAGTGGAGTTAGAGTTACCTTTCCCTGAATATCAAGGTGAGGGACGTATTGTTCATTTGGAATTTGAGCATTTTCATTTCTTTAATGGTTATTTCCCTAATGGAGGATCTGAGGTTTTAGATGACAATGGTAAACCTACAGGTCAATTTAAGCGTGTGCCTTATAAGATGGGCTTTTATGAGTGCTTTTTAAATTATGCTAAAAAATTAGAAGAACAAAAACCAATCGTTGTCTGCGGTGATTTTAATATTGCTCATAGACCCATTGATTTAGCTCGTCCTAAGACTAATGAAGGCAATACCGGCTTTTTACCTGAGGAACGTGCTTTTTTTGATAAGATGTTAAATTCAGGTTTTGTAGATACCTTTAGAGAGGTACATGGCGATAAACCTGAGTGTTACAGCTGGTGGTCATATAAAACTCGAGCACGTGCACGTAATATTGGATGGAGAATTGATTACTTTTTAATTTCCAAATCACTAGTACCAAATCTAGTTGATGCCAATATTGAAAGTGATGTTATGGGATCAGATCATTGTCCTGTGACTTTGACATTAAAATTTTGATAAAAAATTGTGCAAAATATTTAATATCATAAGAAATCAAATATAAATTGCTTTTGCTATTGTAACTTTTGTCAAAGCGTTTATATAATGAGTATAGTTAAACACAATTTTTGTTGTTAATCAGAGAAGGCCTGAGGTCACGCTTGGGCTTTTATTTTTTTATTAAGGTGATAATCGTGAATAATATCAATATACGCTTGCGAGAATTTAATCCTCCGGCATCGGTGTTAATAAGCAAATCTTTAGCAAAAGACACTACTCGATACTATTGGCAGTATTATTACTTTTACAAATAAGGCGGTTTTATGACTATTGATAAAAATTTGATTCTCACGCCGCCTAATGAAGCGGGGCGTGGGATCGTAGATACGAGAATTAGTGAAATGTATCAGGTTCTTCCTCCGATCGCGGTGATCGAAAAATTTCCGACAACAGAATTTACAACACAATTAGTTTCACAGACTAGACGAGACATCCACAATATTGAACAAGGTTTAGATGATCGTTTAGTTGTGATTGCAGGTCCATGCTCTATTCATGACACTAATGCTGCAATTGACTACGCCAATCGCTTGATGAAGCTTCGTCAAAAGTATGCAGATACTTTAGTTGTCATTATGCGTGTATACTTTGAAAAGCCTCGTACCACTGTAGGTTGGAAGGGTCTTATCAACGATCCTGGTTTAGATGACTCTCATGACATTAACCGTGGTTTACGTATTTCAAGAAAGCTTTTGTGCGATATCAATAGCTTAGGTATGCCGGCTGCTACTGAGTTCTTAGATCCGATTACTGTACAGTACATCGATGAGTTTATCTCTTGGGGTGCTATCGGTGCTCGTACTACCGAGTCTCAGTTACATCGTCAGCTTTCATCCGGTATGTCTTGCCCGGTAGGCTTTAAGAATGCAACTGATGGCTCAGTTAAGATTGCTATTGATGCCGTAGTTGCTGCTGAACATGAACACACTTTCATGTCCGTTACTAAGATGGGTCATGTAGCTATTGTTCATACCCGTGGTAATGAAGATTGCCATATTATTTTACGTGGTGGTCACAAGCCTAATTACAGTCATGATGACGTTGAGGCCGCATGTGCAGCTTTAGAGAAGGCTGGACTTCGCCCGATAGTTATGATCGATGCTTCTCACTCTAACAGTCAAAAGCAGTTTAAGAAGCAGGTAGAAGTTACAGCTGATATTGCCTCTCAGATTGCTGCAGGTGATGAGCGTATTTTTGGTGTAATGCTTGAGAGTAATTTAGTTGAGGGTCGTCAAGATCTACCATCTGATTTACGTAATTTAGTCTATGGTCAGAGTATTACTGATGCTTGCATCGGCTTTGATGATACAGAAAAAGCATTAGCCGCTTTAAACGACGCTGTACTAGCGCGCCGAAAGCTAAAAGCTAAATAATTAACAATAAATTTGAAAAGTGTTGGATTTATCCGGCACTTTTCTTTTTACAACCTAAATAAAATTGCGAGGTTAAAACATGCATCCGTCTTTATCTCTTGGCAAGGACAAGATCCGTATCTTATTGCTAGAGGGTGTAGATCCTAGTGCTGTCAAAGCTTTAAATGACGCAGGTTATACTAATGTTGAATATCAGAAAAAAGCATTAGATGGCGATGCTCTCTTAGAGAAAATCGAGAATGTTCACTTCATCGGTATTCGTTCCCGTACTCATTTAACCCGTGAGGTTTTAGCTCATGCTCATAAACTTATTGGTATTGGATGCTTCTGTATCGGTACTAATCAGGTAGATTTGCAGGCAGCTGCTGAGTTAGGTATTCCAGTATTTAATGCTCCTTATTCTAATACTAGATCTGTAGCAGAATTAGTTACTGGTGAGTATTTACAGCTTTTACGTGATATTCCTGCTCGTAATGCTTTATTACACCGTGGCGGTTGGAATAAAGCTGCAACAGGTTGTCATGAGGCTCGTGGTAAGACTATTGGTATTATTGGCTATGGCCATATTGGTACTCAGGTAGGTATTTTAGCTGAGAGCTTAGGTTTATCAGTAGTTTTCTATGATATTGAGAATAAATTAAGTTTAGGCAATGCCAAGCAATTAGGTTCATTAGATGAGTTATTTGCAGTTTCTGATATTGTAACTTTACATGTTCCAGAGACTGATATGACTAAGAACATGATCGATGCAACTGCATTCTCTAAGATGAAGGATGGCGTTCGTTTCTTGAATGCTTCTCGTGGTACAGTTGTTGATGTTGATGCTTTAGCCGCTGCTTTAAGATCAGGTAAGGTCGCAGGCGCTGCTGTTGATGTCTTCCCGAAGGAGCCGGCTTTCAATGGTGATGAGTTTATCACTCCTTTGCGTGAGTTTGATAATGTAATTTTGACTCCGCATATTGGTGCTGGTACTGAGGAAGCTCAGCGCAATATCGGTACTGAGGTTGCAGAAAAATTAGCCTTATATTCAGATAATGGTTCAACTTTAACTGCCGTAAACTTCCCTGAGGTTTCTTTGCCGGCTAAACGCGAAAATGTCTCTCGTTTATTACATATCCACAAGAACGTTCCTGGTGTAATGCGTCAGATCAATGAAATCTTTGCGAAGCTTGATATTAACGTCGCCGCTCAGTATTTACAGACTACTGCCGATATTGGTTACGTAGTTATGGATATTCAGTATGCAGAGCCTGAGAAGGTAGTACCGTTACTTAAGGAAGTAACAGGTACCTTGAAGTGCCGTATTCTTTACTAATAAGGTTTAAAATTTAAATAAATTTTAAAAGAGATCTCTTATTTTGGGAGATCTCTTTTGTTTTTATTTAAAAAGCTTTGCTAGTTCGTAAATCGAAATACAAGTATTTAGTAGTTATATATGTAATGATAAGAATAACTGCATAATCAAAGAATTTATTGTTCTGTATAGATTAAACATAATCAACCAGAAGTCATCCACCTTTAAGGTGGGTATTTTACTAAACACTAATTGCAAGGATTGGGGACACCTAGAATTTCAAAATATTTTTCTCCCCAGTCGCGAAGAGATTGAACAATAGGAACAAGTGTCTTTCCTAAATCAGTAAGAGAATATTCAGTTTTTGGTGGAACTACTGGATACAGAACTCTGTTAATTATTCCGTCTGCTTCTAATTCTTTTAATTGTTGACTAAGCATTTTTGGGGTAGCATGCGGAATTCTTTTTTGTAACTCACTATAACGTAAAGTATTATCAATTAAATTATAGATAATAAGGGTTTTATATTTTCCGCCGACTATATTCATAGTGGCTTCTACAGGGCAATTATAACTCTTTAATTTCTCTTTATTCATTATATATCTCCTAACTTACTAAAAATATAGTATATACCATTTTTGTTATTATTATACTTAAAAGTGCATTCTTACTTTTTTTTAAATTTATTATATACTTCTAATATAAGTAGAACAGAAAGGAAGATTCTAATTTTTTAAAGAATTTACGAACAAAACTGTTGTTATTTGATTAATTATCAAAAATTTAAAAAAGGATAAATTATGAAAACTGCTTTACTAATCAACGGCGCTATGGTTTTTGGTAATGCTAAAGGTCAATTAAGTGCAACCTTACAAGCATGTGCTAAAGAAACTTTAGAGAAATTAGGCTATGAGGTTTTAGAAACCGTTATATTCAATGGCTATGAAGATAGTGAAGAGGTCGAAAAAATCTTAAAAGCTGATTTGATCATTTGGCAAATGCCAGCCTACTTTATGGGGGAACCTTGGATTGTAAAGAAATATATTGATGAGGTTTTCTCTTCAGCTCATGGTAAATTCTATACCTCAGATGGCAGACATCATCAAAACCCTACAGAGGGCTATGGTACGGGTGGTCTTTTAACTGCCAAGAAATATATGTTCTCGGTTACATGGAATGCTCCTATTGAAGCTTTTACTCGCAAGGGGGATTTCTTTGAGGGCGTAGGGATGGAGACTGTTTATTTACATTTGCACAAAGGTATGCAGTTTACAGGTATGAAACCATTACCAACTTTTGCCTGCAATGACGTGGTCAAAAATCCACAGATTGAAAAGAATCTAAAAGAATACAAAGCTCATATTGAAAAATATGCGCTTTAATCTATACAGAAAAAGCGCATAGTGTGATTACCCCTTTATGCTTTAG
>OGXV01001948.1_pt1 | contig 11664 bp, 10 predicted proteins | sample 1576391 | NCBI WGS metagenome assembly OGXV01 (sample SAMEA3541586, study PRJEB24748) | human gut metagenome | biome: human gut; feature: human-associated habitat; material: faeces | place: China | collected 2012 | reverse complement strand
TGACGGATGAGCGGGATGCAGAAGGCAAATTATTGCCGGATGCTAAACGATTGACGCATGTGGGTAAATTTGTTCGTGCCACTAGTATTGATGAGCTTCCACAATTGATTAATGTTTTGAAGGGGGATATGGCATTGATAGGTCCACGCCCTTTACTACCTCAATACTTGTCATTGTATAGTAAAGAGCAAGCAAGAAGACATGAAGTTCGTCCGGGTATAACGGGTTGGGCACAGGTGAATGGTCGTAATGCTATTAGCTGGACGAAGAAGTTTGAGTTGGATGTCTGGTATGTGGACCATTGCTCTTTATTGCTTGATTTGAGAATTATAGTGTTAACAGTGAAGAAAGTATTTGTGAAGGAAGGTGTAAACTTTGGATCGGAAGTAACAATGCCTCCCTTTATTGGTGACAACTAAAAGAGTAGTGAGAAATATTATTGAGAAGAAGTGATTAAAATAATATAGTTGGTTTAATTAATAAATGTAGAATAATGCGGGATATTGCTATTTATGGTGCGGGTGGTCTTGGAAGAGAGATTGCTTGCGTATTGAAAAAGATTAATATGGTTACGCCAACTTGGAATTTACTTGGTTTTTTTGATGATGGTTTAGAAGTTGGAACGAAGAATGAATACGGTGAAGTATTGGGTGGCATGAATGTGCTGAATTCGTATATAGGTTCGTTAGCCCTAGTGATAGCGATTGCTAATCCCGTTACTATTCGGAAAATTGTGAGTAATATTATGCTGGAAGGAATTGAATATCCAAATATAATTTCTCCTGATGTAAAATATATGGATGAGAATAACTGTTCGATTGGAAAAGGTAATTTTATTAATGTGGGATGTTTGTTGAGTTGTCATGTGGGTATAGGGGATTTTAATCATTTTGGCGCTTTTTCTACGATAGGTCATGATACTCAAATAGGTAGCTATAATGTGATAATGCCTTCAACTCAAATTTGTGGCTGCGTTTCGGTTGGTGATATTAATTTCTTCGGCATAAGCTCTATTGTGTTACAAGGATTAAAAGTAGGTCATAAAGTAACAATGGGCTGTCATAGTGTATTGATGGCCGATGCTAAAAGTGAATATACTTATTTTGGGAATCCAGCAAAACCAATAATAAAAAAAGTAGAATGGGGGGATTGAAAGGAAAGACTGCCCTCATTACAGGGTGTAATCGAGGAATAGGTAGGGCAATAATGCAAGAACTGGTTGCCGGTGGAGCCAATATTATAGCTTGTACTCGTAAACAGACAGCTGAGCAGGATGCTTTCTATAGGCAATGCCAATCAGAATATGGAATACAGATATATCCTATCTATTTTGACTTGTCTGATGAGGATGCCATACGGATTGCTTTAAAAGAAATATACTCTTTAAAAATTGTCATAGATATACTTGTGAATAATGCCGGTATATTGAATACGGACGGGTTACTCCGATTGAAGATGGAAGATGCTCATAGGGTGATGCAAGTGAATTATTTTGCTCCCCTGCAGATTACACAAGGAATTGTGAAATTGATGTTGCGCTCAAAATCGGCATCTATAATCAATGTGGCATCTATTGCAGCCTTGAAACCGACTGTGGGTAACACTGTATATGGAGCCAGTAAAGCAGCCCTTATAAGTATGACTACTTGTTGGGCAAAAGAACTTGCATCAGCCAAGATTCGAGTGAATGCTGTAGCACCGGGGTATCTTGATACGGATATGAGCACCTCTGTTGATAGCAAGGTGATGGGGCAACTGGTTAATGATACATCATTGAAAAGATTGGGTACTGTGGAGGAAGTGGCTAAAGTCGTTTCATTTCTTGCCAGTGATGATTCGTCATATATTGACGGTGAAGTTATAAAAATTACGGGGGGATATAGAATATGATTGAAAATAAAATAATTAGCCTGGAAAAAGATTGTTATGATATGAAACTTAAGGCTCTTGAAATGGCTTTAAGTACGGGCAGTAACGGTTCTCATATAGGTGGAGCTTTCTCTGCCATGGAGATATTTGCAGCGCTCTATTCGGTAGCCCATGTGGATGATACATTTGACGAGAAAAGGGACCGGATAATCGTCAGTAAGGCACATTGCGTTTTAGCCTACTATACGGCTTTGTGGAAGAAAGGCCTGCTGTGTGAGAAAGATTTATCCACATTTGATAAGAATGGTACCTCTTTTCATGGACACCCACATCGGAATTTAACTTATGGAATAGAATTCTCGGGAGGTAGTCTTGGCTTGGGGCTATCTTATGCTGTAGGAGTAGCTTTGGCTATGCAGAAAAAGCACCAGAGTAATAAAGTCTATGTGCTATTGGGTGATGGAGAGTGTGACGAGGGAATCGTATGGGAGTCATTGATGTCTATTGCAAATTTCAAACTGGATAATCTAATAATCATTGTAGATAGAAATGGCTATCAACTAGATGGTCCTACCAAAGAAATCATGAACCAATACTCTTTGGAAGAAAAGTTCAAGTCGTTTGGTTTGGAAGTGGAGGTCGTAAATGGGCATTCTATAGAGGAGTTGCTATGCGTTTTGAATAAGCCATCTGACGTATCAAGGGTGATTATCGCAGATACAGTAAAAGCGAATGGCATTTCATTTCTGATGAATAATAAGATGGCGCATCATTGCGTGTTGTCATTGAAGAAATATGAAAAAGCTGTAGAAGATATAAAAGCAATGTATGATGGGAAATAGTAAGATTAATCCTAAGATTTATTCTGCTTTAGGACAAGGTGGAAGTATGTTTGGTATTACATTGCCCGATGTGGCTCGGAAAAAGGATAATGTGATTGTTCTCTCGGCTGATATGTCAACACCTGCCGGACTTGATAAATTCAAATCCTTGTATCCAGACAAGTTTTTCAACTTAGGAATTGCTGAGCAAAACATGATTGGAGTGGCAGCTGGATTGACGGATGAAGGATATAAAACAATATCAGTAGCCCAGGCTTGTTTTGTTTCAATGCGTTGCTTTGAACAAGTCCGCCAATTCTTGGGGTATATGCATTCGGCACAAGTTCTTGTGGGGATTGGTTCCGGATTTTCGTTGACACTAATGGGAAATACCCACTATGCGTTGGAGGATATTTCATTGATGAAAACAATTCCCGGTATGACGGTGATAGCTCCTTGTGATGCATTGGAGGCAATGAAGGCTCTTGAAGCTGCAGTACAGTTGGAAAGCCCCGTATATATTCGCTTGTATGGGGGAACTGCAACTCCTATTGTCTATCACGAGGATTTTGATTTCAAAGTGGGCAAGTCTGTCACTCTGCGAAAGGGGAAGGATTTGCAGATCATAGCTACCGGAAGTATGGTGTATATGGCTATGCAGGTAGCTGAAATTTTAGCAGGGAAAGGAGTTTCTGCTTCTGTTGTCGATATGCATACTGTCAAACCTCTGGATATTGAAGTTATAGATTTTAATGCGCCTTTCATTGTTTCTCTTGAAGAACACCGTATGGTTGGAGGTATGGGCGACTCCTTGGCAGATTACTTATCACAATATAACTCACATCCTAAATTGCTGAAAATAGGAGCTTCGGATAGTTTTTCCATAGTGGGTGACTATCCTTATATGATGGAACAGAACGGATTATCAACTGATAAAGTCGTAGAACGGATTATGTCATTTATAAATAGATAGATTATGAACGTAAAAGAAAAAGTATTTGAGATTGTAGCTTCTGTCTGTGAAACGGAAGTATCCAATGTTAATGAGAATAGTACAATCGGTGATTTTCCCCAATGGGATTCTATGGGACATTTGACAATCCTTTCTAATGTAGAAGAGGCCTTTGATATCAATTTTGAGCCGGAAGAGATGATGGATCTGGAAGATGTCCATGATATCATAGCAGCTGTGGAGGAAAAGTTGTAATAATTATGGTGATAGAGGAAATCATATATCGGCATTCAATTACTTCTCCCGAAAAGACGGCCGTCATTTCGGGGGAAGTGACTGTCTCTTATCGTGTCTTGTGGAACAATATCAAGCATACGGCTGCCTATTTCATTTCTAAGGGAGTGGGAAAGGGCGACCGGATCATTGTCTCTGCAAGTAAAAATATAGATTTCATTTATGCCTATTTTGGAGCGCATCTGGCAGGGTGTATTTGTGTCCCGATTGATCCGGAGACCAATGTAACCCGTCTGGAAAGGATCATTGATTGTGCAGCACCTTCCATGATTATCGGCGAGCTACGCAATAAAGGGGGACATGAGGTGCTTCCGTTCACAGAGATAGGATTCGATAAGGATTTTGATGTGGTTTTTCCTCAAGAGAGGGATATTGCCGACCTTCTGTTTACTACCGGTACCACCGGTATGCCCAAAGGGGTGGTTTTGTCCTACTCCAACCAATTGTCCGCTGCAAATAATATAAATACTTTCATAGGGAATACTTCCGAGGATATTGAATTGCTGGCTTTGCCTATCAGTCATTCTTTCGGCTTGGGCCGGCTGAGATGTGTACTGGCTAAAGGCGCCACTCTAGTCCTCTTGGGCAGCTTTGCCAGCATGAAGAGATTCTTCGGTGAGATAGAAAGATGCAGGGTCACTGGTTTTGGTATGGTGCCTGCCAGCTGGGCCTATATTGCCAAGATGAGTGCGGATAGGATTGCCCGATATGCCTCCCAATTGAGGTATATAGAGATAGGCAGTGCATTTATGCCGAAAACTGAGAAAGAGAGATTGATGCGTCTGTTGCCTGATACCAAGATATGTATGCACTATGGGTTGACCGAAGCTTCGAGAAGCGCTTTTATCGATTTCCATACCGATATGGAACATTTGGATTCAGTGGGCAAGTCTTCTCCCGGTACGGAAATTGTCGTTTGTGATGAACAAGGAAATTTACTTGCGGCAGGGCAGGAGGGCGAGTTGTGCGTAAAGGGCGGACATGTGTGTGCTGGCTATTGGGGAGTATCAGAAGATATCTTCAGGAATGATTTTTATAACGGCTATTTCAAAACCGGAGATTGGGGCTACATTGATCACTCCGGCTATATATACCTGAAAAGCCGTAAAAAGGAGATTATCAATGTCGGCGGGAAAAAAGTCAGTCCGATTGAGGTCGAAGAGGCCTTGAACTCCATTCCGGGTATTGAGGAGTCTGCATGCATCGGTGTGCATGATGATGTGATGGGAGAAGTCGTGAAGGCTTTCATCGTTGGCTGCCTGACGGAAGAGGATGATGAAAGGGTCCGGAAAGAGATGGCGGCTCTGGTGGAGAATTATAAGATACCGGTCTATCTGGAACATATTGATAGTATTCCCCGAACAACATCGGGCAAGATACAACGGTTATTATTGAAATGATTATGAATGAACGAAGCATGGTTGAAGAACTGTTGAACAGACCTCCTTATGACGGGAGTGAAGAATGTGATAATTTGTTTATAGAAGCTCTGCGTGATGAGCTTGTTTTCCACTATGAGCACAATGAGATGTATCGGCATTTTTGTGAGAGGAAGAACTTTAATCCTCATGAGCCGATTCATTCGGTGGATGAACTTCCGCCAGTGGCCGTCAGTGTGTTCAAGGAATTGGGATTCAACCTGAATTCAGTTCCCCGGGAAGAACTGACTTTGGCATTACAGTCCTCTGCCACTTCTGGAATACCGAGTACCGTAGTCATTGATAAGATAACAGCAAAAAGACAAGGTAAAGCAATGGTAAAGGTGGTCAGTGAATTCATTGGCAAAGAGAGGAAACCTTTCCTGATTATGGATATTGATCCCCGTTCTGCCTCCAGAAAATTGCTTGGAGCAAGATTTGCCGCGGTGACCGGGTATCTTAAGTTTGCGAGTAAAGTCGGTTATTTCTTGAAAGCGGATGAGAACGGTCTCTCATATTTTGATGTGGAAGGCATTCAGGCATTTATAAAAGAATTGCCATCCGGACAGCCTGTTGTGGTTTTTGGATTCACTTATATATTGTATCAACATGTATTGAAGTCAATACTGGAATCAGATGTGAGACTGCATTTGCCTAAAGGTTCCAAGATAATCCATATTGGCGGTTGGAAAAAATTGGAAAGTGAGAAAATAAGCAAAGAACTTTTTAATGAGCAATTAGCGCGGTGCTTTGGCATTTGTCCGGAAGATGTCATCGACATTTATGGATTTACAGAGCAGATGGGGTTGAATTATCCGGATTGTGCCTGTGGCTGTAAGCATGCCTCTTCTTATGTGAAAGTCCTGGCCCGCGATACCGTTACAAGAAGTGTCCTTCCGGCGGGAAAGGAAGGGATGCTTGAATTTATAACTCCTATTCCTCATTCTTATCCGGGCAATGTAGTATTGACAGATGATATCGGCATTCTGGAAGATTCGCCTTGTCCTTATGGACGTCCGGGACAGAGGTTCCGTATTGTCGGACGGTTGAAGAAAGCGGAGGTCAGAGGATGTGGGGATATTCTTTCCTCCAAGTTGGTGTTTCAACAGAAAGAAGGGACGGAAATAAAGTCGGACTCTCATCTGGACATTCAATATTTTAGGGGAACTTTGAAAGGAAATACGGGAGAGGAGCAGCTGCAGGGTATTATTTCTTGTCTGAATGATAAACTGGACTGGCTTCGGCAGCAACCGGTCGAGGCACTGATTGGCATCATTGGTGAAGTCGCAAAGAAATGGCTGTCCGATGAACGTTTTTCCTTTTTGAAGGACAAAGGCTTGCTGTTCTTGTCGAATTGGTGTGAAGCGTCTCATTTAAGGCAGATAGCCGAAGAGGGTCTGAGGGGGAATATAAGGTATTGCGATACCTTCTTGCATTTTCCAAATTCTTCAAAACATTTCTTGAAGGCAAATTCGCGAGGACTGGCTTGTCATTGGATGGCAGGCAATGTACAAATATTAGGTGTGTTTGCCTTGGTCCAATGTATCATAACTAAAAATGTGAACTTATTAAAGGTCTCTGCCAAGGATGACGGTGTGTTCCGTGCGCTTTTGAATGCGTTTGAAGGAGTTACTTATACAACTGAGGATGGCTATACACTTGAAGGTTCGGCTCTGATGGATACTGTGGCTGTTGTATATTTCTCGAGAGATGCCAAAAAATTGGGAGAGTTGATGTCCGGGTCTGCCCAGGTCAGAATTGCATGGGGAGGGAAAGAGGCGGTTGAGACGGTGGCAAAGTATCCTTCGATGATTGACTGTGAGACAGTTGTTTTCGGCCCCAAATTGTCTTATGCGGTAATTGCTAGGGAGGAACTGTCATCGGAGCATGCTGCGAAGAAATTGGCAAGACGGGTGTCGGTAGATGTATCTGTTTTTGACCAGTCCGGTTGTGCATCACCTCATAATCTTTATATTGAGAAAGGAGGAATAGTTACTCCTGAACGTTTCTGTGAAATTTTAGCGGAGGCATTTCCCAAAACGGAAGCCCAAATTCCTAAACCATTCATATCTCCGGAACAGATATCTGCTGTTCACTCGTCCAGGGGAGTGTATGATTTTAAAGGTAGAGTTTGGGGAAGTGATACGATGTCATGGACAGTACTCTATTCAGAGGACAATGAACTTTGTAAGCCAGTGTATTCACGTGTGCTTATGGTACATCCGGTGGATCACATAAATGATGCATTGGTACATGTTCAAGATTATATCCAGACGATTGGCATTGCCGCTCCTGAAGATAAGGCCATTGATTTTGCAAATAAGGCTACAATGGCAGGTGTTGCCCGATGCCCTTTGATAGGCAGGATGTTGAACTTTGAAATGCCGTGGGATGGACTGTTTCTGATTGACAGATTGGTCAGATGGAATACCTTGGGCGGCCCTCTTTGTTGACGGGCAAAGTGGAAATGATTGAGATTGTTCGGATTGTCAATTCTGTATTTGAATCAAATACCTATTTGGCAATAAGCAGGAATTGTGACCTGTGTTTTTTGATTGATTGTGGAGATCCTGCCCCTATAATTGAGAACATAAACAATCGGGGATTACATTTGAAAGGTATTTTCATTACCCATTCCCATTTTGATCATATATATGGCTTGGATTCCATCATTGATGAATATCCGGAAACTCCCATCTATATCTCTGCTTTGGGAAAGGAAGGCTTGTACTCCGATAAATTGAATTTATCGCGCTATAGTTTGTGCCCTTATGTATTTCAACATTATAGTGTCATGAAAGAACTGAAAGAAGGGGATACTGTATATTTATATGGAAGTGCTGGAGTGGAAGTTTATGAGACTCCCGGTCATGATAGAAGTTGCCTGACTTACAAGTTTGGCAATTGTTTGTTTACAGGTGATGCGTTTATACCAGGGCTAAAGGTGCCCGCTTCATTTCCTAACAGCAATAAAGTATCCGCAGAACTATCCCGACAACGTATTCTTTCTTTATCGAAGGGGTGTCGTTTATATCCCGGTCATGGTGAGAATTATGAGAACTTTCAGCCGGAAGTATATTTATAGGCTGTTTTATTGGCTATTTATCCCCTATTATGTGAGGCGGAAGAGTTCTTCTTCTGTCGAATGAACCTGATTTATTTTACAAAGAAATGGATAAGAGAATATATCTTTGCCTCGCCCACATGAGCGGCAAGGAGATGGGCTTCATACAAGAAGCCTTTGATACCAACTGGGTTGTTCCTCTCGGACCGAACGTGAATGCCTTCGAGCAGGATTTGGAACGCTTCATTGGGCGGAATAAAAAGGTGGTGGCTTTAAGTGCCGGTACTGCTGCTGTGCATCTGGCCCTGCTTGCTTGCGGAGTTGCTCAAGGTGATGAAGTGATAGTACAGAGCTTCACTTTTTGTGCCTCTTCCCATCCGGTGACCTACCTTGGTGCCACTCCGGTATTCGTGGATTCTGAGGCTGATACATGGAACATGGACCCGGTTCTTCTGGAGCAGGCTATCAGGGACCGTATCGACAAGACCGGCCGGAAGCCCAAAGCGATTGTTCCGGTGGCTTTGTATGGAATGCCCTACAAGACAGACCAAATCATGTCGGTGGCAGATAGATATGATATTCCGGTCATAGAGGATGCTGCCGAAGGCTTTGGAAGCAAGTTTGACGGGCAAGTCCTCGGAACTTTTGGCAGATACGGTGTGCTTTCATTCAATGGTAACAAGATGATAACCACCAGCGGTGGCGGTGCCCTAATTTGCTCGGATGAAGAGTCCAAGCGTGAGATAATGTTCTATGCTACCCAGGCCCGTGAGTCCTATCCCTACTACCAGCATGAGCGTATAGGCTATAATTATAGGATGAGTAACATTTGTGCGGGTATCGGCCGCGGCCAGATGACGGTGGTGGATGAGCACATAGCGCACCATAAGCATCTGTGCGGTCTGTATCGTGAGCTGTTGGCCGATGTGGAGGGAATCACGCTTCATGAGAATCCTTCCGGATGCTATGACAGCAATTATTGGCTGAACACGGTACTGCTTGACGAGAATCTGCATGTGAAGGGTGAGGAAGATGCCTACCGTGAGACTGTGAAAGGTGCCGTGGGTGGTGCTGCGGGTGTTACGCATGAGTCGGTGAGTGCCCATACCTCTTGCGAGCCCAACCGTAATGTGGAGGCCATGCGTGTTTGCTTGGATAAAGCCGGTATCGAGAGCCGTCCCTTATGGAAGCCCATGCATCTCCAGCCGGTTTATGCGGCTAATCCTGCCTATGTGAATGGTGTCAGTGAGGGCTTGTTCAAACGTGGTCTTTGCTTGCCGAGTGGTCCTTATGTGACGGATGAGGATGTGAGATACATAGTGAATGAAATGAAGAAGAGTATACTATGAAACTACATAGTATCAATTTTTTATGAACTAATTTCAGAAAACAGCTTCAGTGGGGCTGTTTTCTTTGTTTATAGGCATATTTAAGATGGTTACCGAGAAGTCTTCCCTGGCTTTGGGGGATGTCCATAATGTGATCCTCTGTGATAGAGAGTCATAGTTGTGTGTTGCCACTCTTACTTGAATAACCGTTCTTTGGTGGTGAATAATAACCAATAAACGTTTATCAATTATGGCAGTAGTAGCTTATTTAAGAGTAAGTACAGAAAAACAGTTTTTAGAGAATCAGCGCGAGGAAATTATACGCTTTGCGGAGAAGAACGGTTTGAGTATCGACAGATGGTACATGGAGACGGTCAGCGGAAAAGTGAGTAGCAAAGAGCGTAAACTGGCGGGCTTGTTGGACCGGATGAAACCGGGAGACTCCTTGATTATAACGGAAATTTCGCGGCTTAGCCGGACACTGCTGGAGATAATGACCATTCTTAACTCCTGCATCAAAAGGGGAGTGGTGCTGTACAGTACCAAAGAGGGGTATGTGTTCCAGAATGACATCAACAGCAAAGTGCTGGGTTTTGCTTTTGGACTGATGGCCGAGATAGAGCGTAATCTGATTTCCATGCGCACCAAAGAAGCACTGGAACGACGGAGGAAGGAGGGAAAACATCTGGGCAGGAAGAAAGGAGACACACCCAAAATGAAGATACTCTATGCGAACAAGAGGAAGCTTGTAAGGGAGCACCAAAGAGGAGAGTCGTGTGCCGAACTTGCCCGGCAGATGGGAGTGTCACGGACTACGATGTTCCGTTTTCTGAGACGTTATTGAGCAATTCGGCTAAACGAAGGTGTCAAAGGTGGGATTCCTTTTGACACGCTTCGTGTGGGCTACTTATTCGGCCGATACTTCTTTCTCTTTCTTTTCCTTCCACTCTTTCCCGCGCTTGTGCAGGTTTTTCAGCTCGAATGACAGCATGATACGGAAGAAGCCTATAATCAGGAATGCAAACGAAATCATGTACACGGCGTAAAGGGCGCCTACTGCCGGTTGCCACAAGATGATGAGCGAGCAGATGACGGCAAGAATACCGAAAGCAACATACCATCCCCAGTCTCTTGTTCCGTATCTTTTGAGGTCCATGGCATAGCCTACGGATGAGAAGCCGCGGAACATCAGCCAGAAGGCGATGATGAATGGAATGACTTCCATGCTGAGCATTGGGTAGGCTATCAGGTAGAATCCCAGAATCATGTCGATGATGCCTCCAGCCAGATACCATCCCCAACTGGATACCCTTCTACGGTTACTTACTGCAAAGGATATTTCCAGCAGACCGCTGAACAACATGGAGACGCTGAACAGAATGCTCAATACCGCATACCCGCTGAGAGGGGAGAACATCAGGCTTATAGCCACTATTACATAAAGAATACCAAGAATGAGTGAAATCCACCAATTCTTTACTTCCTGCTGAAGTTCGTCAAAAATAGTTTTCATGTGAATTTAATTTTTTAAGTGATTATCATTAATTCGTCCGTAGAATAACAGTTTATCTGGAAAAAAGTTTCGGGTGAACTTTTTCTGTATGTAATTTGTTATGTATACATATAATTTGATAAAACTATGGCTACAACAAAATTTAAAGGACAACCGGTAAAGGTTATCGGTGAATTTATAAAGGTGGGCTCTGTTGCCCCCGATTTCGAATTGGTAAAAACAGATTTGTCTTCATTCTCTTTGAAGGAACTGAACGGGAAGAATGTTATTTTGAATATTTTCCCCAGCCTTGACACTGGTGTGTGCGCTACTTCTGTACGTAAGTTCAACAAACTGGCTGCCGGCCTGCCCGATACGGTAGTGTTGGCAATCTCCAAGGATTTACCTTTTGCACATGCACGTTTC
>OGXV01001936.1_pt1 | contig 11696 bp, 12 predicted proteins | sample 1576391 | NCBI WGS metagenome assembly OGXV01 (sample SAMEA3541586, study PRJEB24748) | human gut metagenome | biome: human gut; feature: human-associated habitat; material: faeces | place: China | collected 2012 | reverse complement strand
TACCCGTGAGACATAAGTAGTTTCATATCCACGGATAGTTCTTCTTGCCGGTTTCTTATACAATTTCTCCCCTGTAGAGGGTTCCCATCCCTTTATCATATCCATGATATAAGTATCGCCATGCAATTTCACATACGAAACTTTCTGCGCATCAATATGAACACAACACACAATGCCCAGAAGAAGCAATAAACACCTCATTACAAAACAATTATCCATTAATATCTAAAATCTGTTTTATCATAATTTATTTCATATTAAAAGTATATATAGAGCTTTCATCCTCCGCAAAAACCCCATAAAGTATTTGTCTGTCTTCGTCAACAGTAAAAGCACTTATATAACGGTCTAGTTTGTATTGCTTCAGAGGTTTGCCTTCCCACGAAAAGATTTGTAAAGAGGGAAATTGCTTTCTAGCATATATATCCTGAGGAGTCATATCCAGATTCAAAGTATAAATATAATCCTCTGTAGCATAAACTGCAATTGCATGTATATACCTTTTCTCTGCTTCCAACGAAATTTCTTGTTCGCCCGATAGAACATTCAATTCTATATCATGTAGCATACTTCCGCATACATCGTATATCCGTAGCCTGCGAGAGTTTGTGTAAAAGGCGGCAAAATACTTACCGGATGGATGAGCTATCTTGATTTTGGAATAAGCTTGATTTCGTGATAGCAAATCGCCAAAGCGCTCTATCCCTTCAGGATAAACTCCCCATTTTTTCAGTTCTCCATCCGGATAAACAAATACATATTCATATTCTTCTTCCAAATTGGCATCACAAACATATAAGGAATCAGCCAACTTAATTAAACCATTATAGAATGGCTGGATACCGGAAAACTTCAAATCAGAAATTAGTGGCTGGGCATTTTCAAAAGATATCTTCTTAAGCCGATTCATATCCAATACTATAGTTTCATCAGGATTATTGGCAACTAACTGACTTGCAGGCAATATAAAATCACCAGGGCCTTCTCCTCTACTGCCAAAGCTGTATTTATATGCAAAATTCACTCTATCAAAAACTTGAAAAAAAGTATCCATCTTTTCATTAAAAACCACCAGAAACGAATCTTTCAAAAAGATATTCTTAGGATACAACATCACAGGAGGAATCGTATGATTTTCTCCCACTAAAGCCCCCGTCATATTAAATGAGTCGTATAACTCAACTGTCGGCTTGACAGAACAAGCAGACAAACTTGCCAATAATATAACATAAACAAGAATTTTCCTCATATCATTCATTAATTTATTAATAAAAGTGCATCAAAAGTGATATAGTACATTTCAAGCAAATGATTATTCACATCAATATACTCAAACACTTCTGATACACTCTTATCATATGCTTTATTTACTACAAGAACTTTGGTCTCTTAAATCGCGTCCTTTATCTACAACACAATAGTAACAATGCACAAAATATTGATCTGAATGGAACCAGTCAGCTGGCGTGAATGTGTTATAACAAGTATAACTACCATTTCCTGATTCATCATTGGCCAATGCCTCTACATTTTCTAAAACTAGAGCCGTCAGATTTGCATGTTTTTTCATATTTTGCGCTCCATAACCTACGGTTATCACAAGTGCAAGAGTTAACACAATCAAAAAGTTTTTCTTTTTCATCATATAAAAATTTAATTAATAATATTAATAGTACGTACTATCGGTTATTTAAAGTATACTTTCTTTATTATTTCAACGAAAGCGAGACTATAGGCTCATCCAGATTCACATCCATAGCTATTATAACACCCTTCTGCTCATCTACCCAAATGCCATGAACAAAATACTCGAATAGAAACTTCTTCAGCGGTTCTCCCGCCAGACTAAACACATAAACATACCGTCCTCCATCCGTCATATCCCCTTCCTGTGCAGCCTCCGAAATTTCCTTGAATGTACGTCCCTGAAACACTGCATAAATGGCATCATTCGTAACCTGCACATCGCAAAACCCCATAATCCCCGTAGGAATACCATACCTTCCGAAACCTTGAACTTCGGTTCACCATTCGGACCTATGCGTACTACATGCGTACTATCACCCATATCCTTAATCGAGCACTTGGGACGTACCCGTGAAACGAATTTTACATACAAATGTAATTTCCACTTGCAATAATCAATAATAATATCTTCTACATGCGCATTTTCCTTTTAACCTCGTTGTTTGCTTTTACTATTTAGCCTCTCCTATAAGCTTCAATAAGACAGGAGAAGACTCTGCATTACAATAAACTTTTATAGTCTCAAGCCATAATAAGTTAAAAAGTAAACTTTAAGAAGCCGTCTTCAAAAAATTCACTGTTATAACCATAGATAATTCTATTCTCTTCGTCCACATCAAAGGGATTCGGCATAATATCCAACGTATATTTGGCTATGGAATGACCGGAGTAATCAAATACTTCTATAATACATTCTTTTTTCTTTCCTTCACCTCTTGCATAGAAATAGCGCTTACCCGCAACCAGTTCATTATAATAAACCACACTATTTTCAAAATCACCAATTACTATGCGTGGAGTTATATCATCCCCCACAAGCCTTTTACAGAGTTTCATGCTATCCACACTATAAAAATCAATCTGCTTTTTATACTTATATGCATAAATAATCAGAGAGTCGTTTGCAATCATAATTCCACTATTCTTATAATAGTATTTTTCAGGATGATCATCCGGTTCAAACAAAATCTGCCCCATTTCATGCTGGGTATTCAAATTGATTTTCTTTATGGCAAATTTGTCTGTCTCATTATATATAGAGAGGGAGTCTCTCACGATATGTCTATCATTAGGAATATCACTGAAGACAGGCAATTCGTATTTTTTTTCAAAGGAAAGATGGCACGTGTTATCCATCCTAAAACTCTTAAGAGAGAACTCTGTGTATCCTCCTATATAAACCTTATCAGTCAATGTTCTCCAAATTCTGGGATAAACTTGAAACTCATCTTCCGCTTGTCCTTTTACGCCCCCTTTATAAATACACTTAAACTCAGGCAGAGAGTATTGGTACAGCATGGCATCATGATTTCTACTGTCCGTAACCAATATACTTTGCTTTTTCAGTACTATCTGCTCTGGACTTATAATCTCATCTACTCTTATTCTCTCTGCATAAAGTAACTTTTCCTCAGGAAATGGTTCCATTTCTTGTTGTAACTTTTGTTCTGTACATGCCATTAATGTGATACAGAACAATAAAAAACAAACACGCTCCATACAATAAATATTTATATTGTTTAAATTCTCAACACACTATACACATTTCACATCATCATACTTCTCGCGACAATCAATACAGGTAATCAACAGCATCATGAGACAAGATATACATTCAATTCTTTTCATAAATAAACAAGTAAAAAATCACTCTTAAAGACAAAAGGTACTTACAATAGTAATCATATTACTCAGAAAACTAAAATAGGTTATATCTCTTTCAAAGAGGGTTGCCCTATTTAGCCTTCTATTATTTTGCTTCCCCGGTTATCCTCAATAAGATAGGAGAAGAATCTGCATTACAATATACTTTTATGATTTTATCAAAACGCCCCGGTTGCTCTGCCATATATGTCACCGATAAAGCGACAGAATCCTTAGGACGAACCGGTTCCTTTGAATAACCGACCATAGTGCAGTCACAGGGAGTTAGCACATCATTTATCACTAAAAGCCGCTCACCTGTATTCTCAAGAATGAACTCTACCGTTTGTTCTTGCTGCCAATCAAAAGCACCCAAAGACAAATCAGTGCTTTTTATATTGACCTTTGTTCTTATTCCCTCGCTCTCGGAAGCTGCCTTCCCTTGAATTATATTCATATATAAATCTTTTATTTTAGGATTATGAACAGGATTACCTATAGCTACAACCCTATTGTTCTTGTCCAACAGAAATGTATGAAAAGAAAAATCAGTAGGAAGCTCATTCAAGTGATTGAAAACATCAAGTGTATCCAATAAAAATGGATAATTGAACTTTTCTCGCTTCAATAAATCTGTCATTTCTTTAGTATTTCTATTTGAAAATACAAAAATTACATTTATATCTTCTGAAAAGTCAGATCGCAATTTTGTAATCCAACGTTTCCATTCAAACAATTTAAGTTTACAGCTTATACATCCCGTAGAATCCACATAATGTACTATTCGATACATAGAGTCAGATAATACATAATTAACTGTGTCCCCATTCAACAAAGTAAAATTTAGCTCTTTTGGAAACAAGATATTCTTTCCATACAAGTCTTTTACTAAAGAAGATATTCTATCTTTCTCAGTATATTTGCATGAGCACAATATTACAAATAGTAGTAAGACATACTTTATTCTCACCATAATAAACAGACTATTAAATTCCACATTTAAACATCTTCCGACCTTAAAAACAAAAAAATCAAACATGAATACAAGCTATAAAAAAATCAGTGTTCTCTGTACAGGCTACTACATATATAACTCCCAATTTTTCATCAACAGCTAAACAACGTAAACTTAAATTCAACTGATAACTTTTACAAAGTTTTCCCTCCCAGTTAAATACCAGTATATACTTTCCAAACATTGGATTATCTTCTGCAGTTTCACCATTATAAATGGCATAAACAAAATCATTCGTTACATAAACATCTTCAAATCCGTATACCCAACCATCATGCTCTTCAGTTATTTGTTCCTTTTTAATAGGATATTCCAATTGATACGATCTAATATTCCTTATAGAATCTCTATAATTATTTAAATCAAAAAATTGCAACAAGGCTCCTCTATATGTTGCAAATACGGCTTTTTCTCCATTAGGAGAAATCTTAAAGAAAGAAAAGCCATACAGTATTTTTCGCAAATCCTCAGCCGGATTAGACAACAAATCCTTTATATTAGGATAGTCTTCACATCGGTTAATGATCTGCAAATCATTATTTAGCACAAGAAATCTTTTCTCATCAAAAGCTCCGTGTTCCCCCATTAATATATAATCACTATCGCATACAAACACTTCTCTCACATACTCAGATTCCAATTGTATTTTTTTTTGCCTACTAAAGGCAAAGCAATCATTCAAGACGTACTCTATACCTTGTTTTTGAAAATAAAACAAAGTCCTCTTTCCCGGATCATAAAAGGAGATCATTTGTCGTTCCGAATCCCAATACGAATTCAAAGTAGCATCTATGAATTCTTGAGGACCATTTCCCCTTCGAGCAAACTCAAAATCCAAGGATCCATCATTCCGGTTAATCGCATGAAAAAGATAGTCCGTAGCCCTACGATCTTGAATAATCAAATGACTATCAGTAAGTATAATATTTTCCGGGTATGATAATAAATAATCTGTCTCCATTTCTTGCCAATCCACAGACAAGGCAGAATCTGCTTCAAAAGGTTGCACAGCCAAAGGCTGCATAGGTACCTTCCTCTGTTGACATGACACCACCAAGAAAAGCAAACAATAACAAATAAAATATAATAAGAACTTCATTCTATGATACCTTTTGATAAACTTGGTAAATAACATATTTATGCTATTTACCAAGTAAGTTAACTATAATCAATCACGAGAACATGTTAGTGTTGCAGTTTTCCCATTACCCCAATTTTTAAGTGTAACGTTGCATCTACCACATGACCCTTCACACATTTTCACACCAGGCGATCCACAACTTAAGGTGTGGCTCGTTCCCGTTCCTTCATTACCAGCCAATGCTTCTATATTTTCTAAAACCAAATCCGTCAAGACAGTTCGGTTATTCATACTCTGTACTCCATAACCTACAGTCACCAGAAACGCAAGGGCCAGTGCCCCCATAAAAACTCTTTTCTTCATAATATAAAAATTAAATGAATAGTATTAATAGTACGTACTATCTATTATTTGAAGTATACTTTTCTTTATTTCAATAAAAAATCCACTATTGGCTCATCTCTATTCACATCTGTAGCAACAATAGTCCTACATTGCTCATCCACAAACATACCATAAATCCCATGATCCAACTCATATTTCCTCAACGGCTCCCCCATCAGACTAAACACATAAACATACCGTCCCCCATCCGTCATATCACCTTTCTGTGCCGCTTCTGCAATCTCTTTGAATGTACGCCCCTGAAACACCGCATAAATGGCATCATCCGTCACCTGCACATCACAAAACCCCATAATCCCCGTAGGAATACCATAGCCTTCCGAAACCTTGAACTTCGGTTCGCCATTTGGACCAATGCGTACTACATGCGTACTATCTTTCAAGTTATAGATTTCAAGAATTTCTCCCAATTGAGTAACAGCAGCCAAAACCCCATTCCGAGGATTATAGTCAATGAAACTACGCCATGCTTGCGCAAGCGCAGGACGAGCCTGCATCAAAGCTTCTTCATTTGTAGAAGGAATCTCCCCCATCTTACGTAGCAACTTGCCTTTCCGGTCTACCCAGCAGAAACGACTTTCTCCTGAATAATCAGGAATGATAAAAGTGGAGTCATCATATACCACAAAGTCTAATGCCCGGAGGATTTCTTTATCCAGACTCACTACTTCTTCACGAAGCAATGAGTCGCCAGATAAAGACAAACCATACCTGGTTAATTGCGATTTATTTGCATCTAACGTCCACAATGAATTTCCATCCCAACGGAGATTCTCGGCAGAAAGCATATCTTCTGGTGAATCTCCGCGCCTGCCCAAAGAAGCTATATATGAGAAATCAGGATAATGAAAAAGCTGAATGAAGTGCTCCGAAGCATGCAAATCCAGTATAGCTACGGTATCACCCTGTACCCGTATCCGGTAAGGGAAACGGAATATGGCGGTATCTAATGGCATAGTTTGCCCCGACAACTGTTCCGTAACCGGAAAGTCATTATAAGGAATTCCTTTCTCGGGTGCAGAGGCACATGCCGAGACAAGAAGCACTATTAGCAATATGTTAGTACAAGTCTTCAAGGCTATAACCGGTTGCCACTATTTTAACTTTCTCATGATTTATGGGACAATCAACTGTCCCAGAACCTACACAATGCATAGGAACATGACTTTCTCCTCTCGCCAATGCTTCAATATTTTCCATTAGCAAAGCATTTTCAACCTTTTCTTCATGAAAAGAACCATAGCAGACCATCGTCATAACCAGAAGCGACATACCTGCAAGCAAAACTTTCTTCTTCATATTTTTCATTCAGACAATAATTGCGTTTCATTGTTCACAAAGGTAGCGACCTACAAAGCATAAAAACAAATTTAGTGTCTTACAAAACCTATCAGGTACTAAATTCAATACCGTTGACAGGTTTTGTAAGGTTATGTAAGATTTTGGCTAATTCTGTAAATCAACGTCCGGAGCAGTATTTTCTTCGATGGAATGGGCAATTTTCAACTGATACTTTGAATTTCCACTGACAAGTGAAATTTGCGGTGACATCTCAGCCAAAGAAGAACGAAGTCGTCCAGCAACCGTATGCACTCGTTCAGAGCGTCCACTGCCATCCGGCCATAATAACAGATAAATATCCGACATAAGCATACAATATCCATCAGCCTCTAAAAGCCCAAGCAATAAAGCCGAGACCTGTGGCAATAAATTCTTCACCTGATTTCCCCGCCTCAACAATCTATTTGTCGAATCAAACAAGACATCATCTCCCAATTGATAGATACAAGACGCCGTTTCTTTCAATACAACAACCGGAATTTCTTTCTCCATACCTGCAAGTTCAGTGACATCCGATCTACGGACTTCAACAAAACGTCTGTTATGAACATTCCAGCCCCAAAAGAAAAGCACTACGGAAAACAGAAGAAAGGCATGCTTTATCCAGTCCCATAAAGTCATACTACGCCAATACCTAAAAGGCGGCACAAAAGCAGTCACCTCCACTTCACAACGGTAACCTATATAGTAGGAACACAAGCTATCCAATACAGGCATATGACGAGTATCGTTTGCATAAGCTATGGATACATTCCCTGATAAATCAGTAACCGACACACGTATATTGCCGCTACCGGAGATTCCGTTCTCAACCCAAAGACTATCCCACAGCATATTCAAAGAATCTGGCTCTAAAGGTTGTTCTTCCAATATAACACTGTCGAAAAGTCTCTCCGTAGGATTCTCCGCTATATTATTATAATGCTTATAGGCAGGTACAATATATTCTTTAGGGCCTTCTCCCACATCCATTGTAACTGTTTTCGGACTATCATCCTTAAAGTCTCTTCGAGTATAGGAATGTGACACAATATACATATCCTCTTTTCCGCGCTTCTCCATACTATCTTCCAAAACACTGACAAGAGAAGTACGCATTTGCTCATTCCGGTTGTGTTCCTTTGTCAAATATTTATAAACAATATCTGTTGATAAACACAAAGTTGCTGTCAATGATACAATCAGCAGAACTCTACCAAAAGCGTTTTTTCTATTCATAATCCAATTCTATTTTATGACTTATCATTATCTGTTTTTACCAAAACACCTGTTCCCCGTCCACACACCCAAAGATCCGTTCGTCCACCCCGCCCGAATGGTTCTTCAAATAAAGCAACGCCCCTTTAGGAACATTATAAACCAGCGAATCGGAATTAGCCACCGTAGTCCCTGCTGAAATCCAACCGCCTTTCCCGGCATAGAAAAGCTCATACTTATCGCCTTTGCGAATAAAATTAACGCGATTCCGCGGAGTAAAGACTATCTTACCAACAGAAACAGGCTTTCCAAAGTCAATCCCCGCCCAACCGCCATCCGGCTGTTTATAATCGAAGGAAGTATAAGGGTCACCATCAAAGGCACTCATATACCAATGTCCCTTATCGCCATCAAAGCTGCCCGGTGTACCTATCACCTGCCCCTTCAACGGAATAGTATCACCCGTTTCTCTATAAAAGCCTACTTCCGATATGTTACAATAACTTCCCGCAGGACCATAATAACGCAAATAGCGATACCCCTTTGATTTATCCACATAAGCCACATTATAGAGCCGAACCGGCTTCTCCTCTATCAAATACAGCGTATCCTTTTTCCGGAATCCCGCATCATTGCTCCCCTCGAATACCTCGCCCTCCAGATCTTCGATATTAATAAATTGATTGGTCCATCTCCCCACATTAACGCAATATCCTTTTTTCTTGTCTGCGGACACACCATAATAAAGTAAAAAGCCTTCATCACCTCTTGTACGTCGCGCTCGGAATGTAAGAACGTATTCATTCCCGATGAAATCAGGCAAAATCGCTCTGGTACGCAATTGTCTGGAAGTCTGTATCAAGACACCATCCTGCACTTTCCATTCACCGCTATCGGCTTTGCAACAGGATACATCATAAGAAGTAGTCTTTCCATCCGCCTCAATCCGGATATCCTTAAACTCAACCTCTGTACCCCACGAGCCAAATCCGATCATGCCTTTTTCTGTTTTTACAGGCAATGGTACACTTTGTGTTTTACTAATCTGTACATTATAAGTCGGTATATTCCCTACAGATATAGCCCGTACATAATCAGAACTAAGCTTACTATCATTTTCATTCTTCACGGCCAATGAATCAAAATTTATCCGAACTAAGTCTCTGTTACGCTCCATTCCCAGATACCAGGCAGCCTCAGCCAGCGAAGCCAGCATATTGCCACTATCTACTTTGCAGGCATACCCATGTGAATGGAGCAGGAATTTTCCACGTGGTTCTTTGTCAAACATCACAGAATTAGCAAAGAAGAACTCCGGACTCCGGCGATAAAAAGTATCAATTACATTCACAATAGAAACCGTTTCCATAGACACATCCTGACAAACATCTATAACAACTTCATCTTCGACGGGAGACAGACAACAGGAACTGAGCAGAAAAGCCAAAAGAATAAAAGTATTCCATACATGGCAGTGCATTTTTCTAAATAGCATCATAATATAAGTTTTGAAGGTTTTATTATTTCTCCACCACAAAGTAAGCTATTCTTATCTGCTTTTAGGGTACATTATCAAACCAATAAGGGGATAAAAACAAGTCTTACCTACACAAATCATGCTCCCTCTTCTCTCTTTAATACCAATAAACCTCCCCATTCTCATATACAAAAGGGCGCACATGTTTCCGCTCCTTTTGAGAAGAAGGTCTGATCAACCACAATGCATTTTTAGGAACATCTGTAAAATGCAGAGGCTTCCCTCCTTTACCACTCGTAACAACCTGCCAGCCATTCTGCCATATGCAAAGTTCATAAACTTCATCTTCCTTATACTCCACATCCAGATAAGGGCAAAAACTCACCTCAGACAACAGGCAGCATTCCCCTAAATCCAAATCTACATAATCTGTATCAAGCGGCCTTCTATAACCTGTGGAAGACCATGCATCAAATATATTATCAGCTGGTTCCCCTTTGAAAGACAAAGGCAATGATGTCATCCAACGAACACTCTTCACAAGCTCCTTGCCTGAAAAAGTTTCTTTATAGAATTTCAAATCGCCAAGCGCCACCCCTTTTGCGGGCAACATCATCCGTACATAACGTACCGAATCTTTGGATTGCACTTGCAGTCGTTGGCTATTCAATTCTATTTGTTCCGGGAATACACACAACGTATCTCCCCATCTACCATAAACCTTCCCTCCTTTAAGCACTGTTCCAGCTATGATCCCATTATTATACCTGTTCAATGGATAAGCCAGTACACCTGTATACTGTGTAGTCACCATTTCTTCCCGTGTATCCTCCGGATGAAGTATTCGTACCTTCCCATCTTTCTGTACCAATACGGGATCAGCCGCCACTACCATCTCCCCGTCCATACAGTACATAGGCAAATAAGCAATGTCTTTCCCCATTCCCGAAAACAACGCCATATCCCCGGTTATTTTTCCCCAATGAACAGGTTTCCAGTTATTATAATTCCACACGCACAGATACGCATACTTCGTGCCGGAAGGCATCTTACGCAGCTTTATCCTCACATTCACCGTATCAAAATACTCATGCGAAACATCTTTCTTCCTTAAACTTCTGAAGGCTTCCGGTATATCCTTAGCGGGCACTCCATCTGCCAGCGGCCCTTCCATATAATATCGGTATGTCTTCCTGAAAACCTTAGGCAGACGAAAGCGTCCCCAGTATTTATGATAATCCATATTGTTGTAAAGGCGCTTATACTGCCACAAGCCCTGTTCCCAAAAGGGATTAAAAGGATGAATATCTCCCTCTTCAATCAATACACTCCACGAATGAGAACTTCCCCTATTGGCCCATGCCGGAACGATATCAGTGGCAACCGCTATACCTAAAGAAGAAAACAACAATGTGTTATGCCAACATTTGTGCGTGCAAAGCCCGTGACGTAACTTCTCTAAAGTAGCAACATCCCATATAGGAATACCGGTAGCATGAAATCCCGAATGCCCTATGTAACTATACAATCGTAACAGGGAATCCGCTTCTTCTATCATGTTTTTTCCGGGATTGGTAAAAAACTGTCCCTGATGCCTGCTGTAAAATACCTGGCGTGCACTATCCACCAACAAGCCGTTTTCCTGGCGATAAGGCAGAATGTAATCACAAAAAGTTTCAAAAGAATAGTTTCGGGTATAGACATTCTCTTTCCAGGACCGAAATGCCTGCTCAATTTCTGTTATTAACCGGGAAGCTTTAATGGTCTTAATATCAATACACATATCCTTT
>OGXV01001929.1_pt1 | contig 11721 bp, 10 predicted proteins | sample 1576391 | NCBI WGS metagenome assembly OGXV01 (sample SAMEA3541586, study PRJEB24748) | human gut metagenome | biome: human gut; feature: human-associated habitat; material: faeces | place: China | collected 2012 | reverse complement strand
AGCTACTTAATGAACAAAATTCCTTCTCTATTTGTTCATTGTCGTCTGTATTTGTTGCCATACCCATCAGACCGCATAATTGTATGTTACTGAGAGTTTTCCATTCACCGGCTGCTAACATTTCCCGACATTCGCCAAAACTAAAACCAAATTTAGTTTCTTCTTCTGCAATGTGTAGTTGCAACAGGCAGTTGACTACTTTTCCGGCTTTTGCAGCTTGCTTATTGACTTCTACAAGGAGTTTGTATGAGTCAATTCCGTGGATCAGAGCCACGTAGGGCACGATAAACTTGATTTTATTGGTTTGCAGATGCCCGATAAAGTGCCATTCAATGTCTTTGGGAAGACTTTCGTACTTGGCAGTCATTTCCTGTACTTTGCTTTCTCCGAATATTCGTTGTCCGGTGCGATAGGCTTCTTCTATCGCTTCATTGGGGTGAAATTTGGAGACAGCTACCAGTCGCACCCCATCAGGCAGTTCGCTTAGCACTTGTTGAAGATTCTCTGCAATATTCATGATTAGAAAATTGAAATATGAAATTCAAAAGTTGAAGATCAAAGCGTTCTGTGTTTACGCTAATCACTTCAACTTTCAATTCTCAAAAGATTAAACTTCCGGTTTGTCATTGGGTTCCGCGCTATACGGATATACATCCATAAGGGGTGTTTCGGATACTAAAGCAATCTGGTAATCCGCCATCGTACCCTTCATGCCTTCATCCAGTTTCTTAACAGCATCGCGCAGGTCGGCAGCTTGTACCAATACCTGAGTGGATGTTTTCTTTTCAGCTCCACTCTTTTCGTCCAGAGTAATAAAGATCAGTTTACACTTGAACCAGCGGTCGGCGGCCTCTTCTTCGCTGGGGAATAATTCACTATAGTTGGCACGTTTGATGTCTGATACTGTAAATTCGCCTGAAATAAACGGCGTCATTTCTTCAATGATGCGTGCTTCCGCTTCCGTAAAGCTGAGTGCGTCCACCAAATAAGGTTCTGTAACTTTCTTGTTCATACCGTTTTCCATCACTTTTTCGTAACGGATCTTGCACTCAAACCATGTATGCATTGCCATAATTCCTTTGTTTTTTTAATTATGAATTTATATTCTTGTTATAAAACTGACTACAAAGATAATGCAATTTGAGTGCATAACTTTCATGCTCGCATGAAAAAGTTATGCTGAGATTTTTTATTGTTTCTTTTTATGACTGGTGCTTCATCCTTGAAAATGTACTTCTACATAATTTGTCTCATAGTATCAGAAATATGTGTTGTCAAATAAAAGAGCCTAAATAGAGGCAATCGCCTGTATATCATTGATTGGAGGTAGTGTGATTTCTCGCTGTTATTGCTGTTCTTTGGCGCGTTAAACCTATAAAAACAACAAAATTATGGTAGTAGCTTATTTAAGAGTAAGTACAGAAAAACAATTTCTGGCTAATCAACGTGAAGAACTTCTGCGTTTTGCAGAGAAGAATGGATTGCAGATTGACAAGTGGTACACCGAAACGGTGAGTGGTAGTGTGAGAAGCAAAGACCGGAAGTTATCGGGGGTGTTGAACCGAATGCAAAGAGGTGACTCGCTGATTGTGACGGAAATTTCAAGATTAAGTCGTACAATGTTGGAAATCATGACGATTCTTAATTCTTGTATCAAGAAAGAAATTGTTCTGTACAGCACAAAAGAGGGGTATGTATTTCAAAATGACATGAACAGCAAGGTATTGGGGTTCGCATTCGGATTAATGGCAGAGATAGAACGTAATCTGATTTCCATGCGAACAAAAGAAGCATTGGCAAGGCGCAGGCAAGAGGGGGTAAAACTGGGACGAAAGAAAGGAACCTGTCCTGCTATGAGGGTACTTCGTGAGAACAAAAGGCGTTTGATAAAAGATGCTCAACGAGGTGTTTCCTGTTCGGAGTTGGCTCGCCAGATGGGAGTATCCCGAACTACTATGCATCGTTTCCTGAAGTGTAACTAATGAGAAAACGAGTTGACAAGTTCCTGTTTCCAGGCACTTTAGTCAACTCGTTTCTCCGGGCAGTGGAATTCTTAACTATCCTACGGGAATTTCTTTATCTTCGTTTTTCTCTTTCATGCTTTTTCCACGTTTATGCAAACTCTTCAGTTCAAATGACAACATGATGCGGAAGAATCCGATAATCAGGAATGCGAATGAAATCATGTAAACTGCATAGAGAGCGCCTATTGCCGGTTGCCATAAGATGATGAGCGAACAAATTACGGCTAATATGCCGAAAGCAATATACCAGCCCCAGTCTCTTGTACCATATCTTTTCAGATCCATGGCATAGCCGACGGATGAGAAGCCCCGGAACATCAGCCAGAATGCAATAATGAAAGGAATAACTTCCATACTTAGTAATGGATAAGCTATCAGGTAGAAACCGAATATCATGTCGATGATACCTCCGGCCAGATACCAGCCCCAACTGGATACATTTTTCCGGTTGCTTACAGCAAAAGAAATCTCCAGCAAACCGCTGAATAACATGGATATACTGAACAGGATACTCAAAACAGCGTAGCCGCTTAACGGTGCGAACATCAGGCTGACGGCAACTACTACGTAGAGTATGCCAAGCAAGAGAGAGATCCACCAGTTTTTTACTTCGCATTGAAGTTCGTCAAATAAAGTTTTCATGCAAATCGAATTTTAAATGGTTATTGTAATCATGTTTGTGAGAGTAACAATTTACAGTTGGAAAAGTTTTGAGCGAACTTTTCTAACAGTTCGTTTGTTATATAAACATATAAAAAAAGAAAACTATGGCTACAACAAAATTTAAGGGACAACCGGTTAAGATTATCGGTGAGTTTATAAAAACAGGAACAGTTGCTCCTGATTTCGAGTTAGTAAAGACTGACCTTTCTTCTTTTTCTTTGAAAGATATGAAAGGAAAGAATGTGATATTGAATATCTTCCCGAGTTTGGACACTAGTGTTTGTGCAACGTCTGTGCGCAAGTTCAATAAGTTGGCGGCAAGTCTGCCTGACACCGTGGTATTGGCGATTTCCAAAGACTTACCTTTTGCTCACGCTCGTTTCTGTACGACGGAAGGTATTGAAAATGTAATTCCTTTGTCTGATTTCCGTTTTTCGGATTTCGATGAAAGCTATGGCGTGCGTATGGCAGATGGACCATTGGGCGGTTTGCTGGCACGTGCAGTAGTTATCATTGGTAAAGATGGAAAAGTGATGTATACTGAACTGGTACCCGAAATCACTCAGGAGCCGGATTATGACAAAGCAATAGAGGCTGTGAAGAAATAGTAAATTCAGATTTTTAAATAGCAATAAAAAAGATAAGGTGCACAAGGGGCGTGAGGCTATTGTGCACCTTATCTTTTTTATATAGTGAGTTGGCGTGTGAATTGATTGTGGATTATCTTTTGTGTATTTTATTTGCTTTATGGTGAGTAACTGACTTTTTTTGTTTTACTTTGTACCATGAAATCAAGTATTAATAGATAACAAAGAAAAATGGAACGAGGTTTAAAAGACTACGCCTTACTCATGCTGAAAGGTGTGGGAATGGGAGCAGCCGATGTGGTTCCCGGAGTATCGGGAGGAACAATTGCTTTTATTGTGGGAATTTATGATGAGCTGATAGATTCGATAAAAAGCATCAACGGAAAAAGTTTAAAGTTGTTTTTTACAGGAAAATGGGGGGCGTTCTGGAAAGCCATTAATGGTAATTTTTTAATTTCCATTGTAGCTGGAATCGCTGTCAGTGTATTTTCGTTGGCTAAGATTATTACATGGTTGCTTACGGATCATCCGGTAATGGTTTGGGCTTTCTTTTTCGGACTGGTGCTGGCTTCCACCTGGTTTGTGGGGAAAGATATAAAGGAGTGGAATAAGAAAACAATTCCGGCTTTTATTATAGGAGTGGCAGTTGCTTATTACATTACGGTGGCAACTCCTGCTGAAACGCCATCCAATCTGTTTTTCATTTTCCTTTGTGGTGCGATTGCTATTTGTGCAATGATCTTGCCGGGGATATCGGGTAGTTTTATTCTGGTACTGTTAGGCAAATACTTCTATATAATGGAAGCGGTCAAGACGTTTGATATAGCGACTTTATTAGTATTCTTGGTAGGCGCCTGTATAGGTATAACTACTTTTTCACGAGTTCTTTCATATGCGCTAAAGAACTTTCGTAATATTACGTTGGCGGTATTGACCGGCTTTATGCTGGGTTCTCTTAATAAGGTATGGCCATGGAAAAAAACGATTGAAACGTTCACGGACAGTCATGGAGTAGTGAAGCCACTGGTTGAAGCGAATATCCTTCCTAATCAATATATTGTTGAAGCTGTAGTATTGATGATTGTTGGTTTCTTCCTGGTATATTTTTTGGAGAAGCTTTCTACACGTAGCGCTAAATAAGGATACCCCTTACAATATAAAAAAACAGAGAGTAAAGCGATCAGCTTTACTCTCTGTTTTTTTATTGCAATGCTTTTATGATATTTTGCATATAAACAGCCAGATCTTCCCGGTCTTCATTTTCCATCATAGCCTGCATCTTCTCCAGTTCTTTCAGATCAAAGGGGCGGGTGCACTTCTGATTGTACTTTATGAAGTTTTCCTTATCATGCAGCGTCATGTAGAGAACGGTCAACTTTTCATTGATACCTTCAAATTCCGGTTCTAACTCACAAACACGTTCAAAAGCTATTTTCGCATAATCCAGATACCCGATTTCCATGCTGTGCATACCTATTTCATTCCAGGTATCAGCGCTAGGAGCACAATTCAAGGCCTTTGCCCATTGCTTTATTCCCTTTTCGTAGTCACCTTCTTCGACGTACATGCGGCCTTCAATCAGGTAGGCTTCAGGATCTTTCGGTTCCAGCTTTTGGGCTTTCTTACAATACTGGTGCGCTTTGCGCTTCTTTTTCATTTTGGAAAGGCAAAGCCCTGCATTGGCATATAGGCTGGGTAGAGTAGGTGCGGGAGTTTCTTCCGCTTCGTTAGCCTGGATTGCTTTTTCCAGATTTTCGTATCCTTCTTCCCATTCGCCTTTGGACACCTTGCATAAACCGATATAGGTATAGACAAACTCAGGAGCCAGCCCATGCATCTGCTCAGCTTTCTGATAACATTCCAGCGCTGCATCCTCATTACCCAACTGGTAAAAACAATGCCCTTTCATTACATAGGCGTCTGTAAATTCGTCATCACCTACCAATGCATAGTCGCAGGCATCAATTGCCTGGTCGAAGTTCAGATCTTCAAAATGGCATCTTGCCAGTCCGAACCAGTAGGGAGCCGAATATGGGTTCTGATCTATCAGCTGGTTATATAGAGGAATTGCTTCTTCTATCATACCTTTCCCATAGTAACAGTCTGCAACTACGGCAATGTAAGCTTCTTCATCGGCATATTCTTCCTTTACCGGGTTGAGCCATGCCAGAGCCTTGTCCGGATAGCCCATATCGAGGTACATATAAGATACATCGACTACATTTGCCAGGTCCTCTTTATCTTCAATCGTATCGAGTAGCTGTTCGGCATCATCCAGCTTACCTTCACTCAGCAGCAAGTGGGCGCGTACCACCTTGGCTTCCGGCGAATAGGTATCGGGAAGGTTTTCGATGATTTCACGTGCCTTTGCTCTTTTTCCGCTATCCAGATGCAGGTAAGCATATTCTATCATTAATGCCGTACTGTCGGGATGTAGCTTTAGGCCATATTCTGCAATTTCTAAAGCCTTATCATAATTCTTTTTGGTGCCATACCAGTCGGCAAGGTCAGCCAAATCGTCTGCGTCCAGATAAAATGGTTGTTTCGCGGACATTGCCGATTCATATTGTTCGGCAAGTTCCTGAAGTTCTTTATCTCTGCCGGACAGCAGGTTTTTATTGCTCATTAATAGTTTACTCCTATAATCCTTACTTTATTTGTTAATCTTGCCCCAGGTATCTTTCAACCCTACAGTACGGTTGAATACCATCTTTTCCGGTGTGGAGTCCGGATCTACATTGAAGTAACCGATGCGCTGGAACTGCAAGTAAGTAAGCGGTTTCATGCCTGCGGCATATTTCTCAATGTAGCAATGGGGCAGTATATGCAATGAATCCGGGTTGATGATTTCTTTCATCGCTTCCAGGGCATCGCAGTTTTTAGCTTCGCGAATAGCGGCAAGTTCGTCGCGTGGGTTCTCCACTTTCCACAGGCGGTCATAGAGGCGTACTTCGGCTTCGAGACAATGGTCGCAGCTAACCCAATGCAGGGTACCTTTCACCTTACGGTTTGCTTCGGGCATACCGCTCTTGGTGTTCTGGTCGTATTCGCAATATACTTCAACTACTTCTCCGGCTTCATTTTTCTTGCAACCGGTACATTTTACGATATAAGCACTCTTCAGGCGCACTTCCTGTCCCGGAGTCATACGGAAGTATTTCTTAGGAGCATCCTCCATGAAGTCTTCACGTTCCATCCACAGTTCACGGCTGAATTCGATGAAGTGACTGCCTTCTTCCGGTTTTTCCGGATTATTGATAGCTTCCAGCTCTTCCACTTGTCCTTCGGGGTAGTTGGTAATTACCAACTTCACCGGATTCACAACGGCAGATACACGAATTGCGCGGGAATTAAGGTCTTCGCGCAGGGCGCTTTCCAGCAAGGCAAATTCATTGAGCGCATCATAAGTGGTATATCCGATTTTATCGATAAACTTGTGGATAGACTCAGGAGAATATCCGCGACGGCGGAAACCACAGATAGTCGGCATACGGGGATCATCCCATCCGTTCACCAGTTTCTCTTTTACCAGAGTCAACAGATTACGTTTGCTCATCAGCGTATAGCTGAGGTTCAGTTTATTGAACTCATACTGGTGAGGACGGTTATCATTCAAATCCTGTCCTTCTTTCACCCAGTCTACAAAAAGATCGTAGAGCGGACGGTGAGGAACGAATTCCAACGTACAGAGAGAATGGGTTACGCCTTCGAAGTAGTCGCTTTGTCCATGTGCGAAGTCATACATCGGATAAGCTTTCCAAGTGGTGCCCGTGCGATGGTGCGGATGGTTCACTACACGGTAAATGATGGGATCGCGGAAGTGCATGTTCGGATTCGCCATGTCAATCTTGGCACGGAGCACCATGGCACCTTCTGCTATTTCACCTGTATTCATCTTCTTGAACAAGGAGAGGCTTTCTTCTATCGGGCGGTTGCGGTAGGGACTTTCCACACCCGGTTGGGTAGGAGTACCTTTCTGCTGTGCTATTTGCTCGGATGTCTGTTCGTCAATATATGCTTTACCTTCTTCAATGAGGCGGATGGCAAAGTCCCACAATTGCTGGAAGTAATCGGACGCATAGTATTCATTACCCCATTGGTAACCCAGCCATTGAATATCTTCCTTGATGGCTTCTACATATTCCACATCTTCCTTGGTAGGATTGGTATCATCGAAACGCAGATTGCAGATGCCATTGTGGTCGGCTGCAATACCAAAATCAAGGCAAATAGCCTTGGCGTGACCGATGTGGAGGTATCCGTTGGGCTCGGGCGGAAAACGCGTTTGCACCTTACCACCGTTTTTACCCTCTTTTAAATCTTTCTCAACAATTTGTTCAATGAAGTTGAGGCTCTTTTTTTCGCCTACTTCTTCGCTCTTAATATCTGCCATAATGGTATGTATATATTCTAAAAATCAAGCTACAAAAGTAAGACATTTTTTTCGTTTATCCTTATTTCACGGGAATATATCCACTCTTTTTAATGATTTCCTGACCGGCAGGTGACAGGATGAAACTGATGAGTGGGTTTACTTGTCCGGAGTTTTCCGTATTATAGTAATAATACAGAGGTCGTACGATGGGGTAACTCTTGTCTGTGGCACTTTCCATTGTGGGCGGCGCAAAGTGTTTGCCGTCATAAGATACGGAAAGTGACTTGACGCGAGGGGAGAGATAAGCCAGTCCTACGTACCCTATTGCTCCCTTCGTCTGACTGACGGATTGGATAATGGCTCCGGTGGCGGGCATGGAAAGGCTGCTACTCATATAATTTTTATTTTTGAGAACGCTTTCCTTGAAAAACTCATAGGTGCCCGAAGATGTTTCACGGGAATATACTACGATTTTACGATCATCTCCACCCACTTGCTTCCAGTTTGTTATTTTTCCCCGGAAGATATCTTCCAGTTGTTGGCGTGTCAGTTGTTTCACGGGGTTGGAAGGGTGTACCACGACAGCGAGGGCATCGTAGGCGACGATTACTTCTTCTACTTCCTTGCCTGCGGACTTTACTTTCATTTTCTCGCTGAACTTGATGGGGCGGGATGCCATGGCAATATCCGTCGTTCCGTCCATTAAAGCGGAAATGCCCACGCCGGTGCCGCCACCCGTGACGGTAACCCGGGCATCGGGATTGAGCGCCATAAACCTTTCGGCAGTCTGTTGTGCTACAGGGAGTACGGTGTCACTGCCCTTAATACGCTGTGCTTGCATGCTGCTTGCAGCTAATGTCAGGAGTAGGATAATACTTATTCTTTTCATAATAGGTATTGTTTATAATTACTTTAATGTAGTAAACTAACGATAGTATAACAACCTTCATACTACTCTTTTTGTTTATTGTCTGCAAATAAAGCAATCGTGTATTACGATGCTATTACAAAGCTTGTGTTTTTGCGGGTTGTAACGCTTTTGTAATATGTTTGAAACATTTCTTTCAAATGTTAGTCACACTCTCTTAACATCAGCCCCGTTTCTTTGCATGCAGAATATCAACAGGTATTTATGAAGAAACTTTTTGAAAAAATAGTAGAAGGTATATTGGCTTGCAGTGGTTTCGTAACAAGCATTACCATTGTGCTTATCATCCTGTTTCTCTTTTCCGAGGCGTTGGGGTTGTTCAACAGCCGGGTGATTGAAGAGGGATATGTATTGGCATTGAATAAAGATAATAAGGTTACTGAGCTGACACCGGCTCAGATAAAAGATGTTTTCGACGAGGAAATAACAAACTGGAATGAGGTCGGAGGGCAGGATATGCCTATCCGGCTTTTCCGTTTGGAGGATATCACCCAGTATTATACCGAAGAAGAACTGGGTCCTTCTTATGAACACGCCGGAGCAAGGATTACCGAGTTGGTGGAGCGTACACCGGGCATCATTGCTTTTGTGCCGCAACAGTTTATTGTCCGGCAAGACTCTGTACACTTGTTACGCGATAATACGATTTCAGTGAAGGACGTCTTTGCCGGTGCCGAATGGTTTCCTACGGCTACACCTGCCGCGCAATTTGGTTTTTTGCCACTGATAACGGGTACATTATGGGTGAGTCTTTTTGCCATTCTAATTGCTCTTCCGTTTGGCCTTTCGGTAGCTATCTATATGTCCGAAGTGGCAAATCCTAAGGTACGTAATTTGTTGAAGCCAATAATTGAGTTACTGAGTGGTATTCCGTCAGTGGTATATGGCTTCTTCGGATTGATAGTCATTGTGCCGCTCATACAGAAAGTGTTCGACTTGCCGGTTGGCGAAAGCGGTCTGGCGGGAAGTATCGTATTGGCAATAATGGCATTGCCCACGATTATCACTGTGACAGAAGATGCCATGCGCAACTGTCCCCGTGCCATGCGTGAAGCCAGTCTGGCATTGGGAGCTTCGCAATGGCAAACTATATATAAGGTGGTGATACCCTATTCTGTATCGGGCATCACTTCCGGAGTAGTGTTGGGCATCGGACGCGCCATCGGAGAAACGATGGCGGTATTGATGGTGACAGGCAATGCGGCCGTTATACCGCATACCATTCTGGAGCCGTTGCGCACCATTCCTGCTACGATTGCAGCGGAACTGGGAGAAGCACCTGCCGGAGGAGCTCATTATGAAGCTTTATTCCTTCTGGGAGTAGTATTGTTCTTTATCAGTTTGCTGATCAACTTCACGGTGGAAGCTGTATCGGCCCGGAAAAGATAGTGTTTTACAGAGAAAAGTAAAATGAGTATGATAGATAGGAAACATCTTTCGCAACGCATTGCATTCGGTACATTCCGTTTGCTGAGTCTGACGGTGGTAGGGATACTCTTTGCCATTCTCGGCTTTATTATATATAAAGGTATAGGAGTTATCAGTTGGGAGTTTCTGACTACCGCGCCGAAGGACGGCATGACGGCAGGTGGTATTTGGCCTGCCATCGTCGGAACATTCTATCTGATGATAGGCAGTGCCCTGTTTGCCTTTCCGGTGGGAGTAATGAGTGGTATTTATATGAATGAATACGCTCCGAAGGGCTGGATCGTTCGTCTTATCCGCATGATGACGAATAATCTGAGCGGGATACCTTCCATTGTCTTTGGTCTTTTCGGTATGGCTCTGTTCGTTAACTATATGGGGTTTGGCGACAGTATCCTTGCCGGCTCTCTTACATTGGGATTGCTCTGCGTGCCTTTGGTGATCCGTACTACCGAAGAAGCGCTGAAAGCTATTCCCGATACCCTGCGTGAAGGAAGCCGGGCTTTGGGAGCTACCAAATTGCAAACCATCTGGCATGTGATTCTGCCAATGGCCATGCCGAATGTGATAACAGGGCTTATTCTTGCTTTGGGACGTGTTTCCGGTGAGACCGCACCCATCCTGTTTACTTGTGCCGCTTATTTTCTTCCTCAGTTGCCCACAAGTATCCTCGATCAGTGCATGGCATTGCCTTATCATCTATATGTTATTTCTACCAGTGGTACGGATATGGAAGCTCAGCTTCCGCTGGCTTATGGCACTGCTTTGGTTTTAATAATAATCATTCTCTTTGTCAATCTTCTGGCAAATGCCTTACGGAAGTATTTTGAGAAAAAAGTAAAGATGAACTAACGGGAATAATAAACAGTAAATGAAATGATTGGTAAAATAGAAGCAAATAATGTAAACTTCTGGTATGGTGACTTTCATGCTCTGAAAGGTATCAGTATGTCGATAGAAGAACGTTCGGTGGTAGCCTTTATCGGTCCTTCGGGATGTGGCAAGTCCACTTTCCTGCGGTTATTCAACCGTATGAACGATCTGATTCCCAATACCCGCCTGACAGGTGAAATCCATATTGACGGAAAGGATATCTACGGAAAAGATGTCCAGGTGGATGAGCTCCGTAAGAAAGTAGGTATGGTGTTCCAGCGTCCTAATCCTTTTCCAAAAAGTATTTTCGAGAATGTGGCCTATGGTCTTCGGGTGAACGGGGTGACGGACAATAGTTTTATCCGTCAGCGTGTGGAAGAGTCCTTGAGGGGGGCCGCCTTGTGGGAAGAAGTAAAGGATAAGCTGAAGGTTTCCGCTTATGCACTTTCCGGCGGACAACAGCAACGCCTCTGCATAGCCCGCGCCATGGCTGTGTCTCCCTCCGTATTGCTGATGGACGAGCCGGCTTCTGCGCTCGATCCTATTTCTACGGCTAAAGTAGAAGAGCTTATTCACGAGTTGAAAGAACAGTATACAATTGTTATCGTTACACACAATATGCAGCAGGCTGCACGCGTTAGTGATAAAACAGCATTCTTCTATTTGGGGCAAATGGTGGAATTTGACGATACTAAGAAGATATTTACGAACCCCGAGAAAGTGGAAACTCAGAACTATATTACGGGACGTTTTGGGTAAGCATTTGTTTCATTGCTTTCCTCTAATTAATCATACAAGTAATCTTAAAATAGAAATTTATGGTAAAGTTTATCGAATCGGAACTCG
>OGXV01001912.1_pt1 | contig 11795 bp, 10 predicted proteins | sample 1576391 | NCBI WGS metagenome assembly OGXV01 (sample SAMEA3541586, study PRJEB24748) | human gut metagenome | biome: human gut; feature: human-associated habitat; material: faeces | place: China | collected 2012 | reverse complement strand
AAGCCGTAGTGAGTGATGGAGCGGCACGGTAGGGCTATTTAACATAACAGCAACTTTTAGACGGGCGAATGCGAGCGGTACGGGAGCATGAAGCACGGCTAACAAGTTTTGTTATGTTATATAGCCCGGGAAATAAAGACTAGACGTTACAGGAAAACACGTATATCATTGAGTACCCACGCAGAGAACGACACAATGGCGGTAGTAATAGAACTGACGTCTAGTTTGGAGCAAGTAATCAAGTACCTAGACACATGTACCGAGTAGTGACATAATGACTAGGTTACAGGATAGAACGCCGCCGAGTGCCCGGCGGCAGCGGTTGATTGAGTGCCCCAAAGCGTAGCGAGGGGCACGAAGAGACCGCCTCTTACAGACAGTAAGTAATCAGTATTGTATGATTATAGTGCGTTCTGGTAATCGGTTTGGCGGTCTCCTATACAATCGGACGTGAGCAAGCCCGGACTCTATTCGATCAATCACGCAGTCTCGATCATAGGTCATAAAAGCCCGAGCTAAACGTATGCTTTCGTCCATTCCGTTAACGGAATAGTCCATGTACTGAAACGTAGTCTTTAGCCGGGACAATGTTTCTAGCGCATAGAACATAAATAGCTCTAGTTCTTCGCTATCCGTGATACTCTTATTATCGATTACTAGGGTTTCCATCATTGATATATTATTTGTCGTTTATTATCTGCGAACCTACTGTATGATACATGTACGAAGTTTCGCCTAGTATAGAATATACATTGATCGTAAGGGATTCCAGATTTTAAGACGGCACTAACCACACGCATCGCATCGCCGCTAATCCTAATGTCCGCAGCTTCCCCCTTTATATGTTGCGATCCGTAGACTCCCTTCACAAGCCTATTCAACTCCGCAGTCCTATACCCGCTATTGATCGTTATAGGCTCGTTTAGATAATCCCTTAAAGGCTGCAACGTACAGGACACTAGATTACACAACGCACAAAACACTTCCGGTGTTGGCTCGTTTCGTAGGTTATTATAATCGGCTGTCTCGCTATGTATCAGTTCGGACAGCATGAAATTCTTACTTAGTCGTATATCCATATCATATATTTGTTTGTAACGCTCCGCTATGGGGGGATAATATACGGTTGTCAGTAGCAAGCCAAAGAACGCTATATCGGGATTCCTTCGCTTTCTACCTTATGCAGATATTTAGCGAGAGAGCGAGAAAAAACATATTCATGTGTTACAAGCCTTAACGCATCTAAATATTGCTCTGTAGGGAACGGAATATCCCTTTTCGCCTTAACCAGCTTCCGGATGAATATCTTATCAGCCTTTGTAGCATCCTTCGATAGAGTTAATCTGATGGGACGCTTCGTTATAACGTCCGGAGCATGTTCGAAGATCGCTACTGATCTCATTCGTGATTTATTTTTCGTAAGATCGTTTATTCTGAAATCAAAGTATTTAGCCGCATAAACATAGAATAAGTCCTCAATATCCGCTTGTAGCTTCAACATATCCGTACTTATGCTAAATACCTCTCCGGTAGATAGTTCTAATAGAGTTTTGCTATCCTTCTTGATCGATAGCTCAACACGCCACACATCGTTAGTCTCATCGATACCGTTCAGTTTCCACAATTGCCGAATATAAGGTTTATCCTTGACCTCTCTAAGTTCCTTCGTCTTATTATATAAATACGAACACACGGAACTCGAGTGGCTACCGAAACTCACATAGTTAATGTCTCGCACATTTCTAGCGGAACCTCTAAGCTTGCACTTGCTAGAATCCGATCGTTTTATTTGATCGTAAATAACCGATCGGACGGCGTTCTTTAATTCCGCAGGGTTAGAAATGTCACATGACTTCATTTTAGCCTCAATAGCATCTACTAATTGGTCTCTTTTATCTGATTCCGTATCCGCTTGTATGGTGTATGACGGTTGACAGTTCTTCAAATAACGACCGGAAAGAAATGAATTGATTAATCTTCGTGGAGACATGCCATTGACGAACTTATTACAATCGTAACATAAATCTAATCGACTGATTGACTTATATTTTAATCCATAAGAGGCAAGGAAATTGACAAATCTATATGAGAAATCCGGTTGATAAAGTTCTCTATTGGATAGTTTTACTAAACAGCCTCTCCTATCAATGATTTTTGATACTGGATTCGTTAAAATAGTGGCATAATGATAGCAGTATTGACCATTCCCATTATGTTTAATAGTATTATAAGCGATCAAAAAATGACTACTCCAATACATGATACACAAATAAAAAACCGCCTAGTAACCTTATATTACTAGACGGTTCCAATTTATTCTGAAAGAAGAAATTACTTATTCATCTCTGCTTCAATAGCATCGAATTTATCACCCATATTCAAGTTGTAGTAAATACCTCTTAAAGCAGTCATATATTCTCTTTCTTCTGGTTTCATTTGGTGAGCTTTCTCAAAGTAAGGAAGAGCTAGCTTAAAGAATTCCTTAGCTTTGCCTAATTCCTCTTGATATTGTTTTGCGTCGTTGATCATATTAGCCTCACCTTGCTTGTTTACACCTTGGTTGTAATATACACGACCTAAGTTAGAGAGAGATTCGATATAGTCCGGATTGATCGCCAATGCTTTCTTGAAATACTCTTCAGCTTTAGCGTAATCTTTCAAACCAGTCTCATAAACACGGCCCATTACATCGTAAAGCTGTGGATTGTTGGAATCCTTAGCGATAGCTGTGTTCAAATATTCAATAGCTTTCTCATTTCTATTAGAATAGATGTAATTGTTTATAAGGCTCATTAAGAAATACTGTTCCTCAGGGAATTTATTCAAACCTTCTTCCAAAGTCTTCTCTAAATTCACGGTATCTTTAGCTTGCTCATACTCATAGCATAAGTATTGATATACCTCGCTTGCTCTATAATCCGTATTTTTAGCACGCTCTAACGCTGCGATAGCTTTTTGAGAATCGCCAAGTTGGGTCGCTGCTACAGCGGCATAGAACTGAACTGTCATGAAGTTTGAATCTCTTTCAGCGACAGCCTCACCTTTAAACATCGGCATATCAGATATTTTCAGGTATTGCTCGAAGAAATCGTAAGCTTTGTTATAATCTTTCTGATCGAAATAGTAAGCACCACCATTGATGTAATATACGTGGTTTGCTCCTAGGATACCTTTGATATCTTTCGTGAACTTAGGTTTAACTTTTCCTTTTTCATTAGGAAGTTGATCTAACTCATATGCTTTCTCAAAGTATGGCAAAATACTACCCAATGCCTCGTACATAACAGGCTCGTCCGGTTGTTGGCCCAAGACTTGTTTAGTTCTTTCGTTGCTGAACTGTTGATCCTCGATAAAACCGGCAACATACCAAGTTTTAGCGTCATCCTTTGTTTCTGGATTTTCCAAAGCTCCTTTAATAAGAGTTCTGGCTTCCGAGAAATCAGGAGTTGAACCCTTAGCTATACTTTGAGCCTCATTTACAGCTTTTTTCTGTGCAAAAGAGACCGATGCTGCGACACATAGTGCCACTGTTAATAATACTCGTTTCATTGTGATAGTAATTTTGAGATTAATATTTCTATTTGTTTAAAATTATTCAGTTATTTCTTCGTTATCATTTTGTTCGTTATCCTCCTCTGATTCCGGTAGATCAACATCAGTACCTAGACTAGCTTGATTCTCACTGAACTCTCTTCCCTCATTCTCTTGTCTGGCTTCTTGTTCCGCTTTTTGCTCGGCTATCTCCTCTTCACTCTCAGACAATACTTTACATACAGAAGCGATTTCGTCGTTGCGCTTTTCTAGATTAATCAAACGAACACCTTGAGTAGCACGTCCTATTACGTTTAAATCGGCCACTTTCATACGGATAGCGATACCCGACTTATTGATAATCATTAAATCGTTCTCGTCCGTAACATTCTTGATGGCAACTAATTTACCGGTCTTCTCCGTGATATTAATGGTTTTTACGCCTTTACCGCCACGATTCGTTATACGATAATCCTCGATAGAGGAACGTTTTCCATATCCCTGCTCTGATACGACGAGTACGGTCTCTTTTTCCTTGTCCTTGATACAGATCATACCAACGACTTCATCGGTATTATCCTCGTCCAAAGTCATACCTTTCACTCCGGAAGCCGTACGGCCCATTACACGTACCGCGCTTTCATGGAAACGGATCGCCCGGCCGTTACGGTTCGCTATGATCACCTCGTTGTTGCCATTCGTCATACATACTTGGATCAAGCCATCGTCTTCACGCAATGTAATAGCGTTCACACCGTTTTGACGAGGACGGGAATAGGCCTCCAACAAGGTCTTTTTGATCACACCTTTTTTCGTACAGAATAATAGGTAATGAGAATTAATGAATTCCGTATCGGTGGTTAATTTCTTAACACGTATAAAGGCTTGTACCTTATCATCCGGCTCGATATTCAGAAGATTCTGGATCGCACGTCCTTTAGCGTTCTTAGCTCCTTCCGGAATCTCGAATACCTTCAACCAATAACATTTACCTTTTGCCGTGAAGAATAATAAGGTCGCATGCATGGATGCCGGATAGATATACTCAACGAAATCCTCGTCTCTAGTCTCGGAACCCTTCGCTCCTACACCACCACGGCCTTGCGCACGGAACTCACTTAACGGGGTACGTTTGATATATCCCATATGAGATACGGTAATGATCATCTCATCATCCGCATAGAAATCCTCCGGATTTAATTCCTCAGAGGCGTAAACGATATCCGTCTTACGTTCGTCGCCAAATTTATCCTTGATTTCCAATAATTCATCTTTGATAACCTTCATACAAAGGTCCTCATTCTCCAGAATCTCATTCAAATAAGCGATCAACTTCTCGATCTCCTCATATTCCGCACGCAATTTGTCTTGTTCCAGACCTGTCAACTGACGAAGTCTCATCTCGACAATCGCACGTGCTTGAAGCTCAGATAAAGAGAAACGTTCGATCAAACGCTCGATAGCCTCTTGCGGGCTCTTAGAAGACTTGATAATCGCGATTACCTCGTCTATATTATCGGAAGCGATGATCAAGCCTTCCAATATATGAGCTCTCTCTTCCGCTTTCCTCAATTCATATTTTGTACGCCGGATAACGACCTCATGACGGTGCTCAACAAACGCCTTGATTAAGTCTTTTAAGTTAAGCAACCTCGGACGGCCGTTCACCAAAGCGATATTATTAACGCTGAATGAGGATTGCAGAGCCGTAAGCTTATACAATTTATTCAGTACGACACTCGAGTTCGCGTCACGTTTCACGTCAACTACGATACGCATACCGCTACGGTCGGACTCGTCATTGACATTGGAAATGCCATCGATACGCTTCTCGTTTACCAGGTCAGCGATATACTTGATCAACTCAGCCTTATTTACCAAATAAGGAATCTCGGTAATAATAATCTTCTCATGATTATTCTCCACCTCAATCTCGGCTTTACCGCGAAGGATGATACGTCCCCTACCCGTCTCGAAAGCGTCTTTCACGCCTGCGTAGCCATAAATTGTAGCGCCTGTAGGGAAGTCCGGAGCCTTGATATATTGCATTAAGCCCTCTACCTCGATATCTCCCTTGGCATCGATATAAGCGATACAACCATCTAATACCTCGCTCAAGTTATGAGTTGGCATATTCGTAGCCATACCAACGGCGATACCCGATCCACCATTTACAAGTAAGTTAGGAACACGAGTCGGTAATACGGTCGGCTCCTTCAACGTATCATCGAAGTTAAGCTGGAAATCTACCGTGTCCTTATCGATATCCCGGAGCATTTCTTCGGCGAGTTTACTCAGTCGTGCCTCTGTATAACGCATAGCGGCAGGACTATCACCGTCCACTGAACCGAAGTTACCTTGTCCGTCTACTAACGGATAACGCATAGACCATGTCTGGGCCATACGAACCATGGCGAAATATACAGACGAGTCGCCATGTGGATGATATTTACCTAAAACTTCACCAACTATTCTCGCAGATTTTTTATAAGGTTTGTCGGATGTGTTACCCAGTTCATTCATTCCAAATAAAATACGGCGGTGAACCGGCTTAAAGCCATCCCTAACATCAGGAAGAGCACGTGAAACAATGACAGACATTGAATAATCAATGTATGCCGATTTCATTTCCTCTTCGATGTTAATCTTAATAATTCTGTCTTGATCAACCATTTAGTTTTATATTAATTACACTCAATATCTCACCTCTGAAAAATTGCACTAAGGTAAGGTTTTTCCGTATACTACGAAAGAATTTGTCTTGAAATTTTGAGCCTCCGGGCTTTTCAAGGCTTATTAAGGAATAATGGCACGAAATTTGATGATAGTTGGAAGAGATTATGTAACTTTGCGTAATCAGTACATATATAATATAGTATGAAAAATTATTCGAAAAGATTGATTGACGTGATTGAGTATAGCCGTGAAGAAGCGGCTAGGCTCCAGAATAGCTATATCGGGCCGGAACATTTGATGCTAGGCATCATCCGGGAAGGCGAAGGCGAGGCAATGCGTGTCTTGCGAGAGCTACATACCGATCCGATGGATATTAAACGCAAGATTGAGCAAGAAATAAAGAACACATTCGATTCTGAGGATTCTGTCCAGCATGAGATCGCTATAAGTAAGACTACAGAACGTGTCTTGCGTATGAGTATGCTGGAATCTCGTTTATTCAAGGAAGATGAGACCGATACGGAACATCTTCTATTAGCGATATTGAAAGAGGAGTTTAATGTTGCTGCCAAGGTGTTGAACGATGCGGGTATTACTTATCGTTCCGCATATAATATATTAGTAAGCGGAACCGGTTTGAACAATATGGAGGAATTCGACGAGATCAGCGACGGATATACGGATGATGACGAAGATGACGAGGACGAAGGTTTCTCTTCTCGTCGTGAGGCATCTCGCCCCTCTTCCGGTACTGGAGCGGGAGCCGCTCAACCGAAATCCCCTAATGATACACCTGTTCTGGATAACTTCGGAACGGATATGACACGTGCCGCCGCAGAAAACCGTCTAGATCCGATTGTGGGACGTGAGAAGGAAATCGAGCGTTTGGCCCAGATATTAAGCCGTAGGAAGAAAAATAATCCGGTATTGATTGGTGAGCCGGGTGTGGGTAAGTCGGCTATCGTAGAGGGATTGGCTTTACGCATTATTCAGCGTAAGGTTTCCCGGGTGTTATTCGATAAGCGTGTGATTAGCTTGGATATGGCTTCTATTGTCGCCGGTACGAAATACCGCGGACAATTCGAGGAACGTATTAAGGCTATCTTGAATGAGTTATCGAAGAACCCGAATATCATCCTCTTTATCGATGAGATTCATACGATTGTTGGCGCTGGTTCCGCTTCCGGGTCTATGGATGCGGCGAATATGCTGAAACCTGCGTTGGCTCGTGGTGAGATTCAATGCATTGGCGCTACTACTTTGGATGAATATCGTAAGAATATCGAGAAAGACGGTGCGTTGGAACGTCGTTTCCAGAAAGTGATCGTTGATCCGACTACGGCGGAAGAAACTTTGCAGATCTTGCGTAATATCAAACCTCGTTATGAGGAGCACCATAACGTGATCTATACTGAAGATGCTTTACAAGCGTGTGTAAAATTGACAGAAAGATATATCAGTGACCGTAATTTCCCGGATAAGGCGATCGATGCTTTAGACGAGGCCGGTTCCCGTGTACATATATCTAATATCATTGTTCCGAAAAGTATCGAAGAGCTTGAGGCAAAGATCGAGGATACGAAGAATGAGAAATTAGCGGCCGTGAAATCTCAGAACTTTGAGTTAGCCGCAAGTTTCCGTGATAAGGAGCGTCAGTATTTATTGCAACTGGAGGCTGCGAAAGCTAAATGGGAACAAGAGCTTCAAGAACATCGGGAGACCGTTGATGAAGAGAAGGTCGCTGAAGTTGTTGCCATGATGTCCGGTGTACCTGTTCAACGTATCGCTAAGGCAGAGAATGTCAAGCTTCTGGAAATGGCGGACGTATTGAAAAGTAAGGTGGTCGGGCAGGATGATGCTGTTCAAAAGATCGTAAAGGCAATTCAACGTAACCGTGTTGGCTTGAAAGATCCGAATAAGCCGATCGGAACTTTTATGTTCCTAGGACCGACGGGTGTAGGTAAAACTCACTTGGCCAAGAAGCTTGCTGAATATCTATTTGATTCGGCGGATTCTTTGGTACGTATCGATATGAGTGAATACTTGGAGAAATTCGCTGTTTCCCGTTTGATCGGAGCGCCTCCCGGATACGTTGGTTACGAGGAAGGTGGCCAGTTAACAGAGAAAGTACGTCGCAAGCCTTATTCGGTGGTCTTATTGGACGAGATCGAGAAGGCGCATCCGGATGTATTTAACTTGCTGCTGCAAGTCTTGGATGAAGGCCGTTTGACGGATAGTCTGGGTAGACGTATTGATTTCAAGAATACGATCTTGATCATGACTTCCAATATTGGTACCCGGCAATTGAAAGATTTCGGCCGTGGCGTTGGTTTCAATACCCAGATGGCTGGTGAGCCGGATAAGGATTTCTCCCGTAGCGTGATCCAGAAAGCGTTGAATAAAGCATTTGCTCCAGAGTTCTTGAACCGTGTGGATGATATCATTATGTTCGATCAGCTTGATAAAGCCGCTATTCATAAGATTATCGATATTGAGTTACAGGGTCTGTATCAGCGTGTATCAAATCTGGGCTATGAGTTGTCGATCACAGACGAGGCAAAAGATTTCATTGCGACAAAAGGCTACGATATCCAATTCGGTGCCCGTCCGTTGAAGCGTGCGATCCAGAAGTATCTGGAAGATGAGATGGCGGAGATGATTATCCGTGCCTCAGTAGGTGAAGGCGATACGATTATCGTAGACTTTGATAAGGAAGAGCAGAAAATCACGACTTCGATAAAAAAGAAAGATGCTGAATAAGTTTGTCTATGAATATAGAAGCCGGGCGTGAGTCCGGCTTTTTTTATGTTCGTCCATCTTATTCGTCTGTCATTTTGACACGCAAAAAAAGCATGACCTAATAGAATAGATCATGCTCTTATTTCTTTTTTTACTTAAGTACGCAGGATGAGACTTGAACTCACACGCCGTAACCGGCACTACCCCCTCAAAGTAGCGTGTCTACCAATTCCACCACCTGCGCATTTTAGGAAGGGTGCCCAGAACAGGACTCGAACCTGCACGATCGCAAAACCACTCGCACCTGAAACGAGCGCGTCTACCAATTCCGCCACCTGGGCAATCAATACGAGAAAGAGCGGAAGACGGGACTCGAACCCGCGACCCTAACCTTGGCAAGGTTATGCTCTACCAACTGAGCTACTTCCGCATATGCAACCGCTTTGTTCTCGATTGCGAGTGCAAAGGTAGTGATTTCATTGAAACCACCAAGCCTTTGCGTTACTTTTTTATTGGATTTTTTTGACCAATTCCGTAAATAGTTGTGTCATAACAGATGCTGCTTTATTAGCCGCTACGATAACATCGGCACCATCATTTACAAAGTCGTCAGCGAAGTGATAACCTTCGTTCGTGATGACAGACATACCGAATACACGCAAGCCCGCATGACGTGCCACGATTACTTCCGGTACCGTACTCATGCCGATCGCATCTCCCCCGACTTTTCCATAGAAAGCGTACTCGGAAGGAGTCTCGAAGGAAGGGCCTGTCAAACCTACATATACACCTTTCTTTAACGGGATAGATCGGGAGGCGGCTATTTCTTCCACATAGCGGATAAATTCACGATCATAAGCACGTGTCATATCCGGGAAACGAGTGCCGAAATCCTCATTGTTCGGACCGATCAATGGGTTCGGCATCATATTGATATGATCCCGGATGATCATCAGATCACCTACCTTGAACGTATTATTGATACCTCCGGCGGCGTTCGAGACCAAAAGGTTCTTGATTCCTAAGAGTTTCATCACACGTACGGGGAAAGTCACCTGTTGCATCGTGTAACCCTCATAGTAATGAAAACGGCCTTGCATAGCCAAGACTTGCTTATCCCCTAGTTTGCCACAAATAAAATTCCCCTTATGCCCGGTAGCGGTAGATTTCATAAAATGTGGGATCTCCACATAAGGTATCACTATAGGGTCTATTATTTGATCGGCAAAAGAGCCTAAGCCACTACCAAGGATAATGGCGGTCTCCGGGTTACCTTCGATCCGGCTAGCTAAATAGGCGGCCGCTTCCCGATATTGTTCGGTTTTAATCATTTCCATATTTAATCAATTTAACGTTTCATCAAGTTATAAGCTATCTCTGCCGCTTTCTCCATAATCTCGTCCTCTCCCGGTACCTTCTTATTCTCCATCAATATTTTACCATCACAGATAACGGTATCCACGCAACTGCCGTTGGCGGCGTATACAAGATTTGAGACGAAATTGAAGTTCGGGGTAAAAGCGGGGGTGTTGAGATCTATCAAACATAGATCGGCTAAATACCCTTCCTTGATCTGCCCGGCTTTTAAACCGAACATAACGGCTCCTTCCGCAGTAGCGGCTTGCAGCATCTCATTTGCGGTCAAGGCTTCGGGATCCTTTCGCCAAGCTTTTCCTAACAGGGAAGCCAGCTTCATCGCCTCGATCATATCCAAGTTATTGGAAGAGGAACAACCGTCCGTTCCCAATCCCACGGTAATACCCAATTGGCGCATTTCCTTGAACTTAAAATGCATGCCGGAAGCCAGTTTCATGTTTGAGGCCGGGTTATGTACGACTTTCACCTCGTGATCGGCCAACATGCGAAGCTCGTCATCATCGATGTAAATTCCGTGAGCGATAATCAAACGTGGAGAAAGCACACCTAACTTATATAAATAACGTACAGGAGTGAGTCCGAATCTATCGAGAGAGTCTTTCACTTCCCCCTCTGTCTCTGCCAGATGCAGATGGATAGGGATTTGGTGTTCCATGGCGAACTGATGCGCCCATTTCAGAAGCTCACCGGAAACGGTATAGATGGCGTGCGGCCCGATCGAGAAGCGAACCCGTTTGCTGTAGTTATCCACATCTTGGATCAGTCGTTCGTTATGGCGTTTGCATTTCTCCGCCTCTTCTTTATCAAAACCATCGAAGCAAACGCCGGCTATGATACCTCGCAATCCCATCTCCTCCGTCACATCGGCCGTGACACGAGGGCGTTGATACATGTCGAAGAAAGTGGTCGTGCCACTTTTTATCATTTCCAAGCACGCTAATTTCGCTCCCCAATATACATCCTCACGGGTCATTTTCGCCTCATTCGGCCAGATCTTTTGCTCAAGCCACGGCATAAGCGGCATATCATCGCCAAAGCCGCGGAACAAAGTCATGGCAGCATGCGTATGAGCGTTCACGAAACCGGGAATGACGGCTTTACGGCTACCATCCAGTATCTTATCGGCAGGAAAAGACAAGCCCTCTCCTATTTGCTTGATCTCTTTTCCTTCGATATAGATATCAATCGTTTTATCGTTAAACAGGACATTCTTTATTAATATACTCATCTTCTTCCTTCTTATTTATATAAACGGTAGAATTCCGCTACCGACTCGATTCCCTTGAAGAAGATATCCAACTCCTGACTCTCGTTGGGCGAATGGATCGCGTTTTGCTCCAAGCCGAATCCCATCAGTACGGTCTTGATACCTAATACCTGCTCGAATGTAGAGATAATAGGAATGCTACCTCCGCGACGAACCGCCAACGGTTTCTTCCCGAATGCGATGCCAACAGCCTTTTCTGCCGCTT
>OGXV01001905.1_pt1 | contig 11836 bp, 15 predicted proteins | sample 1576391 | NCBI WGS metagenome assembly OGXV01 (sample SAMEA3541586, study PRJEB24748) | human gut metagenome | biome: human gut; feature: human-associated habitat; material: faeces | place: China | collected 2012 | reverse complement strand
ATGAAACCCAGACCCGCTGTGCCGCCGGGACGGGGCTCAGCCCGCAGACCATCCGGTAGAACACCGCCGCGAGGCTGTATTCGTCGGTGTAGCGGCCCTCGAACTCGGCGGTGGAATACTGCTCCGGGGCGGAATAGCCCTCGTACAGCTGCTCGTGGAGGCCGCTGCCCGCCGTGCGCAGCCCCACTGTCGCGTAGCCGGTGAGCCGGGCGCGGCCATTGTCCATGATGCGGATGTTGGCCGGGCAGATGCCCCGGTGTACGAGGCCCACCTGATGCATGGCCTCCACCCCGTTGAACACCGGTTCCAGCATGGCGCAGGCCTGCTGGGGCGTCACGGTGCCGTGCTCCTCCAGCCACTTCTGGAGCGGACGGCCGCCGGGGTTCTCCATGACGGCGTAGACCGTGTTGTTCTCTTCAAAGACGTCCAGCACGGCCTCCAGGCCGTTGGCCGGGGTGATGCGCTGGATGAAGCGGTAGAGGTCGGCAAAATCCATCCGGGTGGTCTTGAACAGCACCTCGCTGCCCGGCTTCGGGCGGAGGATGCAGTCCCTCCCCCGCTCTGCCGCCAGCGTCAGGGGCATATACTCCTTGATGGTCACCCGGAAAGGGCCGTTGTTCTCCACGCCCCGGTAGAGGATGCCCTCGCCGTCCACACTCTGGATGTCGCCCACAGTATACCGGCCTGCCAGCACGGTGCCTGCCGGAAGACTGCCCGACGGGTTGCGCCCTGCAAGTTCCCGGCCGCAGTGGGGACACTGCTCCTCCCCCGCTTCCAGCTCCTGCATACAGTATGGACAAATGCGTCGTTGCTCCATGTCGGCCCCTCCCCGTAATGTTTTGTACTGTTTATTATAGCATAGCCGACGGGAAAATGGTACCCTACCGCCATGAACTTCAGAAGCACGAGATCATTCAGTATATCCACTCTTTTCGTTCATGCACAAGACGATGTATTTTTCAGTTTTCACATTATTTCAAATATTCTTCTGCACTTTTGCAGATCTCTGCTTCGATTTTTTCAGCAGTCTCCTTATTTTCTGCACTAATTGAAATATATGTCTTGATCTTCGGCTCAGTGCCGGAAGGACGCACCACGACGGAGCAGTTGTCTTCCAGAAGGAACTTGAGCACATCGGATTTCGGCAGACCATCCAGACCCGGTGCGTAGTCCAACAGCTTGACGACCCTTTTGCCGCCGAACTCCTTGATGCCGCCCCGGAACGTCTGCATAATGCTCTGCATCTTGGCAAAACCGGCGCTGCCGTCGAACTCATAGCTGTGCAGGGTGTTCAGGCAGTAACCGTAGGTCTTGTACAGCTCTTCCAGCTTGTCCAGCAGGCTGATGCCCTTGGTGGCATAGTAGCTGAACATCTCGCAGATCATGTATGCGCCGTCCACGCCGTCCTTGTCCCGGACGTAGGAGCCGGTCAGATAACCATAGCTTTCCTCAAAGCCGAATACATAGCTGTCGGCCTTGCCCTGCTTTTCCAGCTTGCCGATCTGCTCACCGATAAACTTGAAGCCGGTCAGCACATTGATAGTACGCAGACCATAATGGGTGGCGATCTGTTCGCCCATGTCCATTGTGACGATGGTCTTGACCATGACAGGGTCAGCAGGCATCTTGCCGTGCTTTACGCGCTGGCTGCAAATGTAATCCAGCAGCAACATACCGGTCTGGTTGCCGGTCAGCAGCTCGTACTCGCCTGCCTTGTTCTTGACGGCGATGCCCACGCGGTCACAGTCCGGGTCGGTGGCAAGCAGCAGGTCGGCGTTGCACTTCTTGGCATACTCCATGCCCAGTGCCATAGCCTCTTTGATCTCCGGGTTGGGATACGGGCAGGTCGGGAAATTGCCGTCCGGCTGCTCCTGCTCCTTGACCACCGTAATGTTGGTGTAGCCCATCTCCTTCAGGGTGCGGGTCACGGGCTTCAGACCGGTGCCGTTCAGCGGACTGTACACGATGGCCACATCCTTGTTGACTTCTTCGCCAAACAGGACGGACTGGCTCTTGACCTGCTCTACGAAGGCGGTGTAGACCTCGTCCGGGATGTACCGGATGCTGCCGTTTGCCACGCCAGCTTCAAAGCCGCTGGTCCTGACATCTGCAAAGATGTCCAGTTTCTCGATCTCGGCCAAAATCTCCGCAGCAGCCTCGGTGGTGATCTGGCAGCCGTCCGCGCCGTAGACCTTGTAGCCGTTGTACTTGCTGGGGTTGTGGGACGCCGTCACCATGACACCGGCAGAGGTGTGCAGATAGCGGGTCGCAAAGGAGACGGTAGGAACCGGCATCAGAACAGGCCAGATGTTGACCTTGACGCCATTGGCCGCGAACACGCCCGCAGCAACCTTGGCAAACACATCGCTCTTGATGCGGCTGTCATAACCGATGGCCACAGACGGAGTTTCAAAGTTCTTTTTCAAATAGTCCGCCAGACCCTGCGAGGCCTTTGCCACCGTGTAGACGTTCATCCGATTGGTGCCTGCGCCGATGACGCCGCGCAGACCGCCCGTGCCAAAGGCGAGGTCACGGTAGAATGCGTCCTCGATCTTGGCATCATCCAGCGTTTTCAGTTCTGCCACAACATCGGCATCGGCGGTGGCATTTGCCAGCCAGCGTTTGTATTCCTTTTTAATATCCATATCGTTTACCCTCTCACATCCAGAAATTGTGCCTGTCCATGGATGGTCAGCACCTCGGAATCCGCCGGGACAAAGATGAATTTGATGAGAATTGGCAGGGTATTTTCGCCTTTGTGCCTTTCTCCCAGATATTCCGGATGTTCACGGAGTACCTCTGCCAATTCCTGTCCATCAAATGCGCCTCCCACCACATAGCTGGGGCCATCGGGGTGGGTGGAGCACTCCCATGTCTCTGCCAGTGGGGTCAGGTCGATGTTCTTTTCAAATTCATCATTCAAACGGCTGCCGCCCCAGAGATAATCTTTGCCGGACGGCCGGAGCAAAAGAGGCTTATTCTTGTCTTGCATAACTGCCTCCTGCGGCGCCTCAATATTCCAGCTCAAATTTCTGCTTGTCGTGGACGTCGATTGCTTCACCCAGCTGCACTTCGATCAGTTTCAGCTCGGTCTCGGCGATAACAGTATGACGGCAGCCTGCGGACATGGTGATCACATCGCCAGCCTTCACATGCTGCTCCATACCATCCACAATGGTCTTGCCATTGCCTGCAATGACCGTCCAGACCGCCCGATGTCAAGCCTTGGACAACTTTTTTCACAAATAAATTTGAAAAAGGCGCAAAAAAATAAGCCCCACAGGGCTTTCAATCGGTTTTGAACCAATTTGAGCCTTGTAGGGCTTATCTGTTTTCTATATTCTGTTTATCTTATACCGCCTGCAAAGGAGTATTCTCCATTACCTTTTCAAACTGTTCGACAGTCATTTTTGCTTTTTCAGCAGCACGTTCCAGCTTCAAATCTCCATCTCGAACAAGCTGCACGAGCATCCTGAGTTCGCCTCGCTCTTCGCTTTCATTCATCATTTCCTCAACAGCTTTGCACACATCAATCACCTCCGCGCCCTCTGGAATATCCAGCGGTGTATTCGTAACTGCTTTAATAACCCTCGCCGCGTTCGCTTCTATCAGCATACGCGGATTATCAGTCAAAAATTCAGATAAGCGTTTCTTATCTTTGGAATATTTAATATACCCAATTACCTCTCTCAGACTTGAAGAGAATCTTTCCAAGTCCTCCGCACTCAGCTTTGCAGGGTCGATCAGATGAATCTGATAGTCCTGCACAAAGTTCAGAAGATTCTTATTTTTAACCGCCATCATCTCATGGAGTGACAACGGCCCATCCCATTCATTTGCGCCAAAGTGAAGCACAAGCGTGATAACAGGCGTAATCTTATCTTCCTTGTAGAATCCAGAAAGATATTCACCACGGCTATGCCCTTTTGAATCTCCATCACTTGCGCGATGCTTGGCTGCAATATCAGCCACCTGTTTGCCGTACTGGAGAGCATCATAAATGATATTTCTAACGGGCATTGCATAATGAATGTCAGACTGATTTTCGATTCCCAGTAAAATGTATGCAGCCTCATCATCCTGTTTAATGATTGCTGATTTCAGCACATCACGGTATTTCTGAACTGCTTCTTCTGGCTGCTTTCCCTCTTCATCCTGTGATCCAAACGGTAAAGCAATCTCCGTAGTATCCAGTTCTTGCAGTTGTTTAGGGTCTACAACCGCCTCACCGCCATAAATCAAGTAATTAAACGCATCTGCAAACACAGAATTATCTTTCATATAGGCTTTAGTCACGGTATCAGCTAATCCCATTGGCTTACACCTCCTTGTCGTAGTCAATAGTAGCTTTGTCCGCCATTGTAGTTCTATCTTACCATAAACCGCCCATCATATCAAGCTGTGCAACTTCCTCAAAATCCTTAAATTTTTACGAACAGTTGTCCATAATATAACATTGTCGCTAATGTTATATCATGGACAACCGCTTGATGCTCCTCCCCTGCCGTGCTATACTTATCCTATACAAAATCATCAAGAGGGAGTGCATTCGTGTAGTTCCAAGGGCAGGCCATCCGGGTCAAAGAAAAAGGTCATTTTCTTTTTGGTGTAGCTGTCCAATCGAATCGGTTCACATTCAATCCCCATCTGTGCAAGTTCTGCCACGGCAGCTTCCACATCCTCCACCCGGAACGCCAGATGCCGTAGTCCACAGGCTTCCGGTCTGTTTACACGTTTGGGTGGGTTCGGCTCTGCAAAAATCTCCAATTCAATCGCATCGGCTCCATCACCGACACGCAAATCCAGTTTCCAGTCGTTCCGCTCCTTACGGAAATTTTCTCTCACAACTGCAAAGCCCAGCTTGTTCACATAGAAATCTCGTGCTTTTTCATAGTCAGAAACGATAATCGCCACATGATGAATGGCAGATGTTCCACATCCAGATTGTTCAGGCAATCCCTCTGGCGGTTCATTTCTGCTTTGGCCTTGCGGATGGTTTCAACCTTTTCATTAAAGGAATGGCTGAATTCCTTATACTCTTCCTTGTTGACAATACCGCTGCTCATATCTTCATAAAGCTGGCGGCGCAAGGTCTGGTATTTCTGTTCTTCCTGCTCCAGCATCTTCAGATGTTCTTCCACAGATTTCAGTCTGCGCTCATTCTTCGGAATCTCATTAATTTCATCGAGCCGATGTTCCAGTCCACTGATCTGCTGGACTTTCCCCTGCAATGCGGCCAGCACCACTTCGGCCAGCTTACTTTCGCTGATAAGATGTGAGGAGCAGCCTAAACCATTGTGGTTTGTGACGCAGTGCAGATTGCTGTTTCAGTTCATTCTGTAAAAGCTGTACTTCCGCATCCGAACCATCATGCAGCTGACAATCCAACAGTTTTCGGGTGGTTTCCCGCAGAGCGATCATGCCCAGCACCCGCTCTGCAGTTACGGCAGGCAGTTCCACCTTATTCATGAAAGAATTTTCACGGTAGTAAATCTGCCCATCTACGTTCGTAAAGCTGAAATTCTTCACACTTGGGTCTGCCGGGATAGATTCTTCCTGCACATCCAGTTCATCGTCGGAGATTTCCGGCTCCGTGATGGTGGCCTGGATGTTGCCGACCGCCTCTTTTAACTGCTTGGCAAGGTCTGCGCCTTCGATGGGCTTGACCGTAGTTTCCTGCTTGCCATACTGAGTGCTTTCGGTGGTGATTTTCCCCAGCACCATCTCAGGATGCTTCGCAAAATACTGGTTGATGGAGTATCCTTCCGGCGTTTCACCGAGATCCACCCATTCTGCCCGCTCCACCGCTGCACGGTCACGCTTCTGCAGGAACAGAATGTCAGCAACCACGCCCGTGTTGGCATTGCGCTGGAACGCATTGTTCGGCAGTCGAATCGCGCCTACCAGATCGGCACGGTTAGAAAGGTACTCACGGACAGAGGAATCCTTCTTATCCATCGTACCGCTGGATGTTACCACCGCCACCACACCACCCGGACGCACAAGGTCAAGACTCTTGGCGATAAAATAATCGTGGATGACAGACTTTGCATCATTCAGACTGTTAAACGGCCCTGTTTCTGCTGTACCTGTTCCCGTTTCTTCGTCATAGTTGTAATGGTTATAGAACTTGCCATCGGAATATTGCAGAATTGCAATATTCTCGATATATCCCTCCTGCATCATCACCGTTGACTGATACCGCGCAACGACTTTTGCCTTTTGGGGTTCCTCAACCGCTGCGGCGGTTGACTGCTCTTTCGATTGCGGCTCCTGCTCCATGAAGTCAAACATGGAAATCTGCCCCTGCTCAGGAACCGCAATCTCAACAGCCTGCTTCTTTTCCGGGAAAATCGTGTACGTTCCCTCAACATACTGGTGCAGGATAGAGAGAAATTCTGCCTTGCGCTCATATTCTTCGGAATCCAGCGGCACAGACAGAAGCGCATTGTATCCATCTTCACTTGCTCAAAAAAATCAACCAAGTTCTTGTAATCTTCCTCACGGAAATCCTGTGAGCAAACCAGTATATTCTCAAATTTTTCCTTATCCAAATATTTGAGAAGCATTCGGATGTAGCGATCCACGCCACCTGCAGCCTGTGCTATGTGCAATATTCTGATTTTATCCTTCCTCATCTCCAAATACCCCTCGTCATTTTCCTTTCCGCAAATCCATGTACACATCCCGAAAGATAGTATTTCTTGCAAATCTTATTCTTTACCTCCCCTCAACTTACTTCATAGCACGACAACAAGCCTGTACACAGATTGCAGCAGCAATCTATACGCAGGCTCGCCTTCGTACCTCCTTATTCTGTTTTCTGCTCTATCAGCTTTCGCTGTGGTGGGTTAAGTATAGAGCGCAACCAGAAGCCATTAGCACCTGAAATCACGCTTGCTGTAACGCACCATGACAGGCAGAAACAGGTTGAGGTGAAAAGGTCAAGCCGCGTAAACCCGCATGAAATCAGGCTTTTCTCTGGTTGCCCATATGCGGTTGTCAAGTAAGGAACAAAAATTTTTGTAAAAAAAGCCCTACAAGGCTTTCAATCGGTTCATACACCAATTTGAGCCTTGTAGGGCTTATCTTCTTATTCATAATTCGGGTCTTAACCTGACTACAGATGGTATTATTCCAGCACACACCAATTGCCTGAACTGAAATACACCGCTCCCACGTACAGCATTTTTATGGACGAAGACCCTTTACAAGAGTCTGAAATTCCTGTTCTGTATCCACAAAGTGGTAAGGCGCATACTCACCATACGCTGTTGGCCTGCTGATTGTTACAAGCTGTACTCCCTTATATCCAACCTCTCTGTTCAATTCTCTTTTTAATTCCACCAGATGCTTTCCATGCGTCGTTTTTAGAGCAAAACAACCATGTGCATTACGATCTTTTGCTACCAAATAGCACATTATTCAGCACCTCCTTAAATTCATGTTCATTCCGAATCAATCCATTTTCATACTTTTCACGCATTATCTCCCCTGTTTCCACGGGATAATTCTTTTTGTACAGATAATCGTGAAGCCAGTTATTTAATTGCCTATCAAACAACGTATTAAATTGGATTTCTATGGGGTAATGTCTTCCACTTTTCTGATAGTACACATGGACACCCCTGTAACCATCATCCACTGCCTTTCCTTTTGCCATATCAGCAATCCGGAACGGTGAAAACTCTTCTTCTAATATTTGATCGTAGCTATCACAAAAAGCCCGGAAGCCCAGAATATCATTAAACACTTTTCGTGTCTGATGATTCGGATAGTAACGATCATACTTCAAAAGTATAGAATCCAAGCTCTTAACCCTGTAGTCTAGCGCAATATTAGAAAGGATTTCCTGTTCATCCAACCACTCAGTCATCGAAATCAGTTCAGCAATTAACAAATCCTTATCAAAATAATGCAAGTTCTTCTTCAACGGAATTCCCAAATGCGACTCAAATGATAGTGCATCTAAAATTCCCACCGATAAGCCATTCATTTTCAGCAATTGCTCATTCATAGAGATGCCCCACTGCTTATTAGGATTCTTATGTTATCGGTTTTCAACTAATTGAGCCTCGTATAGCCTATCTGCTTATTCGATATAGTTTTAGTGACCAGCTGTTTTTAGCAGCCTTATCATCACTCAAATTATATTTCGTCTGAGTTATCGCATAAGCAAGCTGGTTTTCCATCAGCATTCACTTCCCAGCAACAGGTTCAACGGGAGTGTATACTCTCCCTATTGTGCTTCCATCTTACCATAAAACGCTTTGCATATCAAGCTTACAGATATAAACTTTTCGGCATAGATTTGTCCATATTGCTCTTTTTTCGACATCATGCCGTCATTTAAATTGATGTTTTCCCCTGTCACCAAATCGTTTGCCTTCAATAGTTTTCAATTCTTCAAGGTAATAGTCACCATGATAGAATTTAGAAGCATCCATATCAAGAGCTTCAATTACTCGACACGCCAAGCCAAAAGAAGAAGTCAAAATGTTTCTTTCCCCAGATTCCAGCCTTTGATATTGACGTAATGTTATTTTTGCGCGATCAGCAACCTCTTGTTGCGTCAGCCTTAATATTTGTCGTTTTTCCGATAAGACAGCTGCTGCTGTTGGAATTATCGTTTGAAAGCCATCTAAAATTCCGGCACTCATAATATTGGCTCCCTTCGTCACGTCCATTTGGACGTATTATACGACCAAATGGACGTGATGTCAAGTTGTACATCTTTTAGGCGAGAAAGTACTTTATTCACCATTTTTGAGCGAAATGATAACTGCATTTTTCTCAGCATCATACCGCCCCTTAAATTGATGGTCTTTTCCTGCTGCCAGACCATTTGCCTCCAGCAACGCCTGAATGAACTGTATTCCGTTAATCATCATTCGGCACTGTCCATCGGTCAACAGCCTGTCTGGAACCTTAAAGGACATGGGAAGTTCAGCGGTGCACGGAGTAATCGCAATAGACTTCCGATCTTTCCTCTGCAAAACGCAGATATAGGCCGGACTCCCAAGAATACGGATAACATCTTTCCCAACATTCATTCTCCGGCTTTCCGCCGGAATTGTCACTCGCAGGTTCATAACTCGCCCAGAATTCATGTCGGCATTCCTCTCTTAGCAATCTCATTGCCCGATTGTTGTACGTTTTCAAGCTGTCCCGATAAATCTGGCAAAGGTATATTTTCAGATTCTTCACGTTGCGGAATCGGTATTGAAGTAGTGCCTGCTTCCCGTTCGGGCTCATCCAATACAGTAGAACTCTGATACCCAATGAAGTCTTCAAACATGTTCATCTGATGATCTGCAATGTAGTCATTATAAGATTTTCCGATACGGTTCTTATAGGCATCCGGGAAGAATTTCATCTGCTTTTTCTTCATTTCACCAGTAAGCGGATCTGTATATTCCTGTGGCTTCGGGGTGAACATGATTGCTTCTTCCAGATCAAACAACATACAAAGACCCTGATCTGAATTAGCCACCCGTCCAAGCACTTTATAACGGCATTCCCGATTCCAGTTCATGAGCCTGAAGATATTTTCCACAAATTCCAATGATGTAATATCCTTATTCACCCAGTTTTCGTCCTTGTTGCCCGATTCCCAATCCGCCAGAAGTGCCTGTATATCGAGGTTGTACTGGCTATTCGGGTTGAGTGTGTAGATGTTCTCGGTTTCAAAGTACACACCGATTGGATGTGCCGGGTGCATAGTTTTCAGTGCTGCGATCTGCGTCATGCAATCCGAAAAATTCCGAGCGAAACGTGAAATGCTGGCGCAGATAATCAAATCCATCTTCTGGTCTTTGGCATCTCGCATCATTCGCTTAAACGCATCCCGTTTCCGCAGCGATGTGCCGGATTTTCCTTCATCACTGTAAATATCCTGCAAATTCCAGTTTTCCGTTTCTGCAATCTTTTTGGTGTAATATAGAGTCTGGTTTTCAATGGAAGAAATCTGTTCTTCGCTGGAAGTGCTGACACGGGCATAAACGGCTACACGCTTCAGGTCGCTGTCGTAAATCGACGGTGTCGGTTTCGCCGGACGAAAGTAGTCTTTTGCCGTTTTCTGGCCCTGTTCTGCCTGCTTATGGATTCTGTCCCGAATTTCAGCTTTTCTCTTTTCGGACTCCAAATGCCTACTCTGCCAGTCTGCTCCACACGGCAGCATGTCCACATCTTCTGCTGGGATATGTTCTACGTTCATTTTTCTTCAGCCTTTGTCATTTCATCTTCCAGTCGAATTCTCCACTCAAGATAATCTTTCCTTCGGATTGATGTATATTTTTCGGCCAATTCTTTCAGGTTCTGACGCTGATTCTCAACATTAAGAATCGTGTCAATTCTCTGGTCGTCATCATCTGTAACAACGTCCACTCGCATCGGCATGTCAAACAGATATTTCAGCAGAAAACAGAAATCACAGGTATTCGCTGCAAGGTAGGCCCTTGTCTGTGAAAAAATCAGATTGACGGCACCCTTTTTGCAATCTTTGAGCAGATGCACCATTTCCGGGCGTTTATAAATTTCCTTATTCCCTGTGATGTCAATATAGACACCAACCAGCCTTTTATCCGCATCATCCCTAAACTTTTCAGCATAATAGGAACTATGATAGGCCACTGCTGCATCCTTGGAGCGCTCCCACAATTTTGCAAGTTTCACATAGCCGCCAACTTTATACCTGTGGTCCATTTACAGCACCTTCCTCCGGCTGAACACTCCAATACCATCTCCGCTTCTTCTGGTAGCAGTGGATTCCCATTTCTGTTTTTACCATCCGCGCAACTCGTTTGCTGACACCCTCATTGTCCAGACGGCAATAAATTTCATTCGCACTCATATCGCCTTTTTCAAGAAAATGCTTGATCCAGTAGGCAGCTTTCTGTTGCTCTGTATCAAATTTAGGTTCGGTGTCCGGCTGTTGTTTTTCAAAGAGCTGCGGCCTGCATTCCAGCCATCGAAAGCCCTTGTCGGCAGAAATGGAAAAGCGGATGTCTTCTGCCGTAGGCGCAAGACTGTTTTTGATTTGATGTACGATTCTTATATCAGGATTCTCGGTATCTCGCTCCACCTGCAGGACGCTTCGTGCTGCTGCCACAACATCAATGCTTCCCAGGCTGCGGTACAGCCCTTTGGAACCTTCTTTTTTATTAAGGTGGCCAATCAAAACGATGGCACAGTCGTAGCCAGCAGCCCACATTCCAAGACGGCGCATGAGTTTCCGCGCTCTGCCTGCGATTTGCAAATCCGAATCGCTGCCAAGATAAGCCTGAATCGGATCGATCACGACCAATCGAGGCCGAAATTCAATGATTGCCTGACGGATGCGCTCATCGTCCAATGTGAGGCCGTTATAAACCTCTTCATTGATGAAAGCAATCTTCCTGCAGTCTGCCCCGCAGCGTTCCAATCGGGGCTTTATCGTATCCGAAACGCCATCCTCGGAGCACTGATAAATCACTTTTTGCGGCACGCCGATCTTACAGCCATCCGGGGTCTTACCTCCTGTTGAAAGTTCCGCAATCAGATTCATCATCATGGTAGATTTTCCATCGCCGGGATCACCCTGCAGAAGTGTGATTTTCCCGATTGCAATAAAGGGATATCCGTGTTAATCTGTCCGTCCATTTTCGCACAAGAGCGGATATATCCGGCATAATGAGATAGAACGGCGGCAACAGCTTCCGGGTCGCCCTCGCTTGCCTTAACGATTGTTTCATAGGGAAGTAGCTGGTTCATAGGACAAGCCCTCCAACTCTGCCCGTAGCTGCCGTAAAATCATCTGAATACGCCGCCCGGTTGTGTTGCCAGCCCGTCCATATCT
>OGXV01001896.1_pt1 | contig 11863 bp, 13 predicted proteins | sample 1576391 | NCBI WGS metagenome assembly OGXV01 (sample SAMEA3541586, study PRJEB24748) | human gut metagenome | biome: human gut; feature: human-associated habitat; material: faeces | place: China | collected 2012 | reverse complement strand
CACAAGTTGTGACGAAGTTGCGGACGGACGACAAGGTGGCACAGGGCTTCGGCGTGGGCAGGATGACCGTGCAGCGTTTTATCCGCCTGACGGAACTGATACCGCCGATTTTGCAGATGGTGGACGAGGGGAAAATCGCCCTCACGCCTGCGGTGGAACTGTCCTTCTTGAAGAAAGACGAGCAGGAAAACCTCTTTGCCACGATGGAGAGCGAAGAAGCAACGCCCTCACTCTCACAGGCACAGCGGATGAAACAGTTAAGCCAGAGCGGGCGGCTTGACATGGATACGATATTTGCGATTATGACGGAGGAAAAGGGCAACCAGAAAGAAACCTTGAAAATCAACACAAGCAAGCTGAAAAAATACTTTCCGAAGAACACAACGCCGAAGCAGATGGAGGAAACCATCATCAAACTTTTGGAGCGTGAGTTGCAGAGGAAACGCAACCGTGACAGCCGCTAATCTTCTTTTTTCGGGAAGTAAATACAGAGAGTTGAGGTATGGAGAATGAGAGAAATCCAGTATGAAATCGTAAAGGAAATCGCAGTATTGTCTACGGGCGACAGTGGCTACACAAAGGAAATCAATCTCATTTCATGGAATGGGAAAGAGCCGAAGTATGACATCCGCAGCTTTTCCCCGAACCGTGAAAAGTGCGGCAAGGGAATCACGCTGAACGCTGATGAAGCGGCGGCACTCCTTAAAGCATTACAGAAAGAATTAAACAGCGAGGATTAATGGTATCTGATTGGCAGGGCGGGGACATTTCCAAACTCTTCCCTGCCCTGTCTGGAAAGGAAGATTTAAGTATGGGCGAGGATAAGAAAGCAGATAAAAAGAGAAAGCGTATCGTGCCAAAAGCACCAGTGCAGATGATAATCAGCCGTGAATATGTCGGCACACAGACCGTTACAGAAGCGTTTGTCCCGATTATCTCCGAGGATATTCGGAAGAAGATTGCCGAGGGCGACACCTTCGACAATGAGGGGCTGTCCGCTTAGAATGTACGCAATGGGACATGAAAACAGATAGGACAGATACGGAGGTTTTACAGTATGGCAGGAATCAAAGAAGAAAAGAAAATCTATTTAGTCGGCATTTATTGCCGCTTATCTAAAGACGATGGTACGGATAACGAGAGTGCGAGCATTGCGACACAGAAATCCATCCTCACGGATTATGTGAAAAAGCAGGGATGGCACATAGCAAAAACGTATGTGGACGATGGTTATTCTGGTACAAATTTCCAAAGACCAAGTTTCCAGAATATGATAAAAGACATTGAAAGCGGTCTGATAAACTGCGTGATTACGAAAGATTTATCCCGTCTGGGGAGAAACTATCTTGATTGTGGGTTATATCTGGAAGTTTTCTTCCCAGAGCATAACGTGAGGTATATAGCGGTCAATGACGGCGTAGATACCTTGAATAAATCTGCTATGGACATCACGCCTTTCCGCAACATTTTAAACGAAATGTATGCCGCTGACATATCTGTTAAGATAAAATCGGCATATCGGGCGAGGTTTCAACAGGGGAAATTCATGGGAACTACCGCCCCTTATGGCTATATCAAAGACCCTGCCGACCACAACCATCTGCTGATAGATGATAAAGTGGCACATGTTGTAAAAGAGATATTCGACCTTGCATTAAAAGGGAATGGAGTTGCCAAAATTTGCAGACATCTTAATAAACAGCATATCCTACGCCCTGCCGCTTATGCGGCGGAGCGTGGCGAAACAGGCTTTGAACGTCATTTTGAGGGGAACGAGGACAAACGCTATATTTGGAGTGGGAACAGCGTGAGGAGCATTTTAAGAAGCCCGATATATGCGGGAAATCTTGTAGGCTACAAACGGATTGCCGCCAATATGAAAAGCAAGAAACGCCCCTCTAAGCTGCCCGAAGAATGGGAAGTGATACCCAATACCCATGAGGGAATAGTCACGCAGGAGGAATTTGATATTGTCCAACAGCTTATTACAAGTCGTAGGCTTCCACAGAACAAGGGAGGATTTGTAAATATTTTTGCAGGCGTTATCAAGTGTGTGGACTGCGGATGTGCTCTGCGGGCAATGAACGTACACAGGAGGAAACGCCCAGAGATTATCGACTGTGTACAGTATTCATGTAATAATTATGCAAGAAACGGAAGAAGCGAGTGTAGTGCCCACAATATAGAAGCAAGGGATTTATTCAATGCCGTTCTTGCCGACATCAACTGTTTTGCGGATATGGCAGTGAATGATGAAAAGGCGGTCAGGGCCATAGAAAAGCGGCTCACGGAAACAGACCAGAGCAGGGCGAAAGCATTAGAGAAAGAACGTAAGAAGCTGAACAAACGCCTTGCGGAACTGGACAGGCTGTTTTCCTCTCTCTACGAGGATAAGGTCATGGAGCGTATTACCGAGCGGAATTTTGAGATGATGTCGGGGAAATACCAGAAAGAGCAGCTTGAAATTGAAGCAAGGCTGAAAGAGGTGACGGAAACTCTTAATGAAAGCTACGAGAAATCACGGGGAATCCGTGACTTCCTCGCCCTTATCCGAAATTATCAAGGCTTAAAAGAACTGGATGCAACAGTTATAAACGCACTCATAGACAAGATACTTGTTTCGGAGCGTGAGAAGATGGCAGACGGAACAGTGAAGCAGGAAATCAAGATTTACTATAAATTCATCGGCTTTGTCGATGAATTACATATCATACCTACAAAACGGTGGGCAGCAATGCCCGCTAAAAATTGTACGGTGTGCGGCGTTGAATATGTCCCGGGCTCTGGTGCATCAAGGTATTGTCCTGCTTGTGCCAAGAAGATACGGAGGGAGAAATCAAACGAGAGCAAACGCAGGAGCAGAGAACAGAAAAGGATAGCATGTATGAACTGTCCGCAAAAAATGACCGACTGACGTCGTACCGATGTATACCAGATCCGACGCATCACAGTCATGGTCAGTCACGCTCGCTACATGGTCGTAGACAAACTCGCTTGCAAGTTTTCTGCGGTCCTCCGCCGTATTCTTGCGGTGTGTTCCCAGTGCAACCACAACCGCAATCTGGTCATATCCCACGCCCATCTCATCGTGCAGATATTTTACCAGAAGCTCGCAGATCACGTCCTGACGCATCCAGAAACGCGTCATATCACTGATCACGATCGTAACCGGATCGGTCGGTGCAATCAATTCCTTTAACGGCTTCGTGCCAATCACACCATCCGTCACACAATGCAGAAATTCTGCTTTTATATCTTCAATGACCCGCATCTTATTTTCATACAGGTATTTTACACTCTTCGCTCCGTCAACCTCAAAATCGACCGCCGACGTTCCGTACTTTAAATGTACTTGCTCCATTGTCTTTCTCCTTCACATTTCCTCATCTGCGTTAAACGTTTGCACTTTAAACCACTAAAGCGCATAATAAAGCACCTGTTTTGTCAAGTCTTTCACAAAACAGGTGCTTTATTTTTATAATTTATATGATATTTTTCAATCTTCCCGGTACGCCGCATACATCTGCGTCGTCGCCATATCCGAATGTCCAAGAATCGTCTGAACCGCCCGCATGTCTGCACCTCTCGCAATCAGGTGCGCCGCAAAGGAATGGCGCAGCGTGTGCGGCGTGATATCTTCCTCAATCCCGGCTTTCTCACCGTAATATTTGATAATCTTCCAGAATCCCTGCCGGCTCATCGCGCCGCCTGTACAGTTGACAAAGAAATAGTCCGATCCCTTTCCACGCAGCAGCTCGTTTCTCGCATGTTCCAAATACTCCTCCAGCGCTGCTTTCGCCGAACGTCCAAATGGGATCGTCCGCTCCCTCTCCCCGTCGCGACAGACCAGAAATCCAATGTTCATATTGATATCTTCCATCTGGATCCCTATAAGCTCTGACACCCGGATTCCGGTCGCATATAAAAGAGCCAGCATCGCCTTGTCCCGAATCTCCTTCGGTGTCTGCCCGGATGGCTGTGCCAGAAGCGCTGATACCTGATCGACACTCAGGACCACCGGCGCCTTTTTCTCCACTTTCGGCGCATGCAGACTTTCCGCCGGGTTCCGCCGGATGCATGCCTGCATACATTCATAATTAAAAAACGCTTTCATCGCCGCCATCATCCGCGAAATGGTGGTAGCCGCCTTTCCCTGCTCTTCCATATGAAGAATATATCCATGCAGGCTGGTCTTTGTCACCTTCGCCGCCTCCCGGATCTCTTTCTCCTCCAGATAAGTAATCATCTGCATCAGATCTCTCCGATATGACTGTACGGTATTTTCCGATGCCTGTTTTACCTCCCGCAGGTACTGTTCAAATCTGTCTACTTCCCCTCTCATACTTCCCCAATCTATTCTCGTAACCATTTCCGCCATTCTTTTATTCACGGCATTTTCTGCCAAAGCCCCAGCCTACAGGGCAAATATCGTTCCGCGACAATCCTATCGATTTCTCCATCCAAACCATCCATTCTCCTGAGGTTTTCTCACCCTATCTGCAACTTACCTTCTTCTCCACAAACAGGGCTTTTATCGTCCGCAGGTATCATTATATCTACATTTTCCCATAAAATCAAACATAATTTTCCCCACTTTTCCTACATTTTTCGACTGATTTACATAAAAATACAACATATGGTGCGTCCACTTTTTTTACCCCCATATGTTGTAAATTTTGAATTATATTTTTATTCGGACAGCCCCATTAAAATGGGCAGTGTGAGACCAGTAATGATACAAAACCAGGATTCAGCCACACTTCCAGCGCAGTTCCCATCCCCAGCACCAATAAAAGGATTAAAAATCCAGCCGTCCGTATCCGCCTCTCCTTTGCAAGCGCCCAGGAAAGAAGCAGCCAGAACACAGGAATATAAAACACCACCTGTGGAAATAACGTCGCCACAAATACAGGCAGTCCCCAAAAACCGCCCCGGCCAGTAAATCCTGCCAGCAGCCATGCCTGCTCCAGACCTAAGACGAGACAAGCACCCCACGCAGCCAGGCATGCGACCGGCGTCATACCTGCCAGCCACAGCATCAGCGCCATCCCTGACCGCTGCAGCCAGACCTGAAAAAACAAAGTTCCCCGGCTGGCTGCCTTCATTCCGGCGTTTAGATGCCACCCGGCACCCGATGGATCTCCAATTTCTTGTCCAAGCCTCGCTGCCAGCACACTTTCCAGCCCGGCATGTCCGCTCCCGGACGAAATTTGAAAACAAACGGCTGCTATCGTCCCCAATACAATCCCAAGGATCCAAAAAAACACTGATACATCCCAGGTACTTAAAGCCGGAAGCCGGAATCTCCTTTTCACATGCAATCCCTGCCTATTCCTTTGTTACCTTATCTGTATTCAGTGTTTTTTATAATATGCCTTTATATCTGCCTCTATATGCTGTTAGCTTCATGCGTCTTTCAGCGTTTAATCCATATATTTATTTCATCACAGATGCTCACAGTGCTTCGCTGATCCTTATTTTTACTTCTGTCCTGCTTTGCAGGCATACGCCAGAATCGCGGACACAGTCTTTCCATCCGTCAGCTCTCCTGCGTAGATCCGTTTCAAAAGGTCGGAAAGTTCCCACGCCTCTATCTCAATCTCCTCGTCCGGGTCAAGATGCTGATGGGTTTTCTTGAGATCGCGTGCCAGAAAAATATCCAGCGCCTCATCACAGAACGCGATCGTTGTGTTGACGCTCATCAGATATTCCAGATGGTCACAACGGTAGCCCGTCTCCTCCTCCAGCTCGCGGTACGCGCAGTCAATCTTCGCCTCATCCGGCGAATCCAGCTTACCAGCCGGAATCTCCAGTGTATAGCGGTCCAGCGCATTGCGGTACTGACGCACCATGAGAATCTTTCCATCCTCCGTAACCGGAAGCACCGCTGCCGCGCCGTCATGATGGATAAAATCCCATTTTGCCTGATGTCCGTTTACCTCGACGGTATCTTCGTACATTTTCAAGATGGTTCCCTGATATTTTAACTCTCGTTTCAGGCGTTTGACCGGCACGGACTCCAGCGATGCCTGCTTTTCTACTTTCTGTTCCATATTTTCTCACCCTTATATCCAGGTTCCTTCTGGGTTCTTTTTCAACATTTTTTCACTATTTCAGGTCGATGCACTTCTCATAGCATGCGTCACATGCCTTGATAACCGCATTCCGCAAACCATACTCCTCCAGGACGCTGACCGCGTAGATCGTCGTACCGCCCGGCGAGCAGACATCATCTTTGAGTGCGCCCGGATGCTTGCCGGTCTCGAGTACCATCTTCGCACTGCCGACAACGCCCTGCGCCGCCATCCGGTAAGCCACATCTCGCGGCATGCCGTACTTAACGCCCGCATCTGCCAGCGCCTCGATGAACATATAGATGTATGCCGGTGCACTGGAACTGATACATACAACCGCATTCATCATATATTCCGGAACGATCTCCATCATACCAAAAGATTCAAAGAAATTGCTGATCATCTGCTTTTCTGTCTCTTCAAACAGCTTCTTGTCGTAGCAGACACCTGTCATACCCTCGCCGATCAGCGCCGGCGTGTTCGGCATCGCACGCACGATACGGCGGTCACCGCCCAGCTTCTCGTTGACACTGTCAATCGTGATACCCGGTGCAATCGAAATAATAATATTTTCTTTCGTTACATGGTCCTTGATATCTGCCAGTACATTGTCATAAAACTGCGGTTTTATAGCTAATACGATATATTTTGCATTTTCCGCACAATCCTGGTTTGTGTCAACCGCCTTGACACCTGTCTCTTTCTCTATCTGTGCCACTCTCCGGCGGTTCAGATCCGTAAAAGTGATGTCTTCCGTTTTATATTTGTTCAGCAGGCTTCGCATGATCGCATAGCCGATATTTCCCATTCCGATAAAACCAATTTTCGCCATAATCTTTGTCTCCCTCCATCTGCCATCCGGCACTTCCCTGCCGGATGAGCCTCCATTTGTTGTCTGACTGCAGCTGCTCTTTCCAACAGCCACATCTGGCTTTCTATTCAGCATCTTGGTAACGGTTCAATCTTCTTACCATTACGCCACAATAAATGCATGAAGCTGCTAAATAATCACTATTTTTCAACTCTATCATGCTATAATACTCGTCTTTTGGACAGTTTGCAAGCAAAATTTCTCCGCCTGCCTTCACGCTCACGACCCTTTATTTTACCCTGCTCATGCAAATTTTCAGTCTGTCCGAAAAACAGAGTTTCCGTTTTCCGCTTCATGAAAAAAAAACTGTATTTTTCTGTATTTCTTTCTCTCTCAAAAAAGATGTAAAGAATGTGCTTTGGCACATTCGGGCGTCTCGCGCGGTCGCTTGCGACATGTTTCTGCTTCGCGCGAGCGCGCATCCTCGCGGAGCGTTTTTTTGTTTCATAGGACGCAATTTCCCATGAAACAAAAAAGTCTTATGAATGTAATGTATCTTCATCCATAAGACTTTTATTTTCATGCTCAAGTTTACTCCATGCAGCCCTGCTGCCGGGTTTTATTTGGCGTACTCGGTAACTCTCGATTCACGGATTACATTGACCTTGATCTGTCCCGGATACTGTAACTCTTCCTGAATCCGCTTTGAAATCTCTCTCGCCATCAGAACCATATCATCGTCGCTGACCTGTTCCGGTACAACCATGATACGCACCTCGCGACCTGCCTGAATTGCGTAGGATTTATCAACACCCTTATAGGAGTTCGTGATATCCTCCAGCTGTTTCAGACGGTTGGTATATGTTTCCAGAGTCTCTCGTCTCGCACCTGGACGTGCCGCTGAAATCGTATCAGCTGCCTGTACCAGACATGCAATCAAGCTCTGTGGCTCTACATCGCCGTGATGGGCTTCCACTGCATTGATAACGGTTGCGGACTCTTTGTACTTCTTACAGAGCGCCACACCCAGTTCTACGTGGGTTCCCTCCTGCTCGTGATCGACTGCCTTTCCAATATCATGTAATAAACCTGCACGTTTGGCGGTCCGTACATCGACGCCCACCTCAGCCGCCAGAAGTCCGGCTAACTGTGCAACCTCAATCGAATGCTTCAATGCATTCTGACCGTAGCTTGTCCGGAATTTCATCTTACCAAGCAGCTTGACAAGTTCCGGATGGATACCATGAATGCCAACTTCCAGAAGAGCCGCTTCGCCCTCCTCGCGCATCATGTTTTCCACTTCTTTCTGTGCCTTCTCTACCATCTCTTCGATTCTGGCTGGATGAATCCGTCCATCCACAATCAGACGTTCCAGTGCAATACGCGCTACCTCTCTCCGGATTGGATCGAAGCCAGACAGGACAACTGCCTCCGGCGTATCGTCGATGATCAGTTCCACGCCCGTCAGAGTCTCCAGTGTACGAATATTTCTTCCCTCACGTCCGATAATTCGTCCCTTCATCTCATCATTCGGAAGCTGTACGACTGATACGGTTGTCTCAGCCACATGATCCGCAGCACAGCGCTGAATCGCTGTCACCACATAATCCTTGGCTTTCTTCTCTGCTTCCTCTTTCGCTTTCGCCTCGAGATCTTTGATCAGCTTCGCCGTATCATGCTTTACATCTTCTTCCACGGAACGCAGCAGATATTCCTTTGCCTGTTCAGAGGTTAAACCGGAGATCTTCTCCAGTTCCAGCATACCTTTCTCATAGAGAGCCTCTGCCTCCGCAGTCTTTCTCTTAAGTGCCTCCTCCTTGACATTCATACCCGCTTCACGCTTTTCCATCGCTTCTGCTTTTTTGTCCAGGTTTTCTTCTTTGCTCAGTACACGTCTTTCATAGCGCTGAAGCTCAGCTCTTCTTTCCTTTGTTTCTTTCTCAAGCTCATTCTTTGTCTTTAACGACTCTTCCTTCGCTTCAAGGAGAGCTTCTCGCTTCTTTGTCTCAGCAATTTTCAATGCTTCATCTATTATTTCCCTGGATCGTTCTTCTGCGCTTCCAATCTTCGCCTCATATGTCTTCTGGCGATGCTGGTTCGCAACGACCCAAGTAATAGCTGCTACAATAACACCTGTAACGATAACCGCAATTATTACTTGTGACACAGGAGCACCTCCTTATTTAGTTTTCATTGTACGAAAATACAATACTATAATTTTAAACGGTTTTATACAGTATGTCAAGCAGAATAAGCGCTTCCTAACCAGCTTCCTGGGACACCTTCAGACAGCGTTCTGTTCTGTTTCATAATACATTTGCACGTTCACAGTCATGAAACAAAATCCATTCAAAATCATCTTTGGTAAATGACTCTGCGCCTGAAAGTCAACTAAATGCATCCTCCCGCTCCTTCATCTCTCTCCGGATATCTTCCCATGAAAATCCCCGCCTCATCAGATAGGCAATGATCTTTTTTTCCTCCTCCGGCGCTGTCTCTCCCGCCCTGTAATGCTTCTTCTCAAGCAAAACGCGGATTGCCTCGCCCGAATCATGTTCTGTCTCTTCCAGCTGCTCCCGGATGATCTCGCGCGATATGCCTTTTCGCTGCAGGTAAAGCTTCAATTCCGCCTGGCTTTTCCGCGTTCCATGAACCTGCAGGTAATTCGCCGCATATCTGGCATCGTCCACAAAATGATATTCCTGCAAAAATCCAATCGTCTCCTGCACGATCGAATCCGGATACCCGTCCTGGAAAAGGCGGCGGCACATTTCTCCTTCCGTCCGGTCCTGCACCTTCAAAAGATTCAGCGCCCGCTCATGTGCCCGGCGGCTTAAAAGATCCAAAAGCTCCCTCTCCGTTCTTTCTTCCAAAACCGCGCCCTCACAGACACCGTATTTTTCTAATTCCCCATTATATAAAAGAAAGGCAAAGTCCTCATCCGTGAAAACTTTGCACTTTCTCTTATCCAGGGATTCTACGCGTTCAATCCGCATATACAGCCCCTTTTCATAGCTACAGTTCACACGTTGCCAGCTGTAACTTTTCCTGTTACTGTTCACACATATGTGCCCTGTAACAGGATTTTACTCTATTTTTCGTCCTCTGCGTCCACTCCTACCGGCGGAAGCTCCGTCGGTGCTTCCTTGGACGCCTCCGGCATCATCGTGTCTTCGGAAAGTCCGTATTTGACACGTACCTTGTTCTCAATCTCAAGGCAGATTTCCGGATTTGCTGCCAGGAAATTCTTCGCGTTCTCGCGTCCCTGACCGATCTTGCTGCCCTCATAAGCATACCAGGCGCCGCTCTTCTCCACGATGTTCTCCTTCGCCGCCAGATCCAGGATATCGCCCTCACGGGAAATACCTTTTCCGAACATGATATCAAACTCTGCCTCACGGAATGGCGGAGCAATCTTGTTCTTCACAACCTTGATGCGGACACGGTTTCCAATCACTTCGCCGCCCTGCTTCAGAGACTCAATCCGGCGGACATCCATGCGGACAGAAGAATAGAACTTGAGTGCCCGTCCACCGGTCGTAACCTCCGGGTTTCCGAACATGATACCAACCTTCTCACGCAGCTGGTTGATAAAGATAACGATACAATTTGAACGGCTGATTGCTGCGGTCAGCTTTCTGAGTGCCTGCGACATCAGACGTGCCTGCAGACCTACGTGGGAATCACCCATCTCACCGTCAATCTCTGCCTTCGGAACCAGTGCGGCAACCGAGTCCACAATCACGATATCGATCGCACCGGAGCGCACCATCGTCTCGGTAATCTCAAGCGCCTGCTCGCCGTTGTCCGGCTGGGAGATATACAGATTATCGATATCAACACCGATCTTCTTCGCATATGCCGGATCGAGTGCATGCTCTGCATCGATAAATCCAGCGATACCGCCTCTCTTCTGTACTTCTGCCACCATATGCAGGGCAACCGTCGTCTTACCACTGGACTCCGGTCCGTATACCTCGATGATTCGTCCCTTCGGAACACCGCCCAGTCCCAGTGCAATATCCAGGCTCAGGGAGCCGGTCGGAATCGTCTCTATATTCATATTCGCACCAGAATCACCCAGCTTCATCACCGAGCCTTTTCCGTATGCTTTCTCAATCTGTGTCAACGCAGCATCCAATGCTTTCAGCTTGTCTTCTTTATTCATCTTTCCCTCCAAAGCGCCGCTCCGCGGCCAATCACGAACAAACGTTCTAAACTTAGCTCTATCATAGCGGATCCGGCTGTAAATGTCAACTGTTTTCTTTTGGTTTTCCCCCGGACGCACTGCAGGATGCTGCCGGATCTATAACCTGATTCTGCGATTCAAAGTATCTACAATTATATCATTTTCCGGCTGGTTCTGTCTATTATTTTGCCGAGAAAAGCTGCTACCCGAACTGTGTCGTACGGAATTTTCAGTTCAGGAAATTCCTACCTGTGAACAGTTACGCTGCCACCATTACTGTTCACACAAAACCTTCCGTTGCAAAAATGCCTGCCTGTACACGTCATCTGGCACCGCCCCGCTTCTACTCTAACAGCCGCCCGATATCCAGCGCCCCCCAGCCCTGCTGGTTGCGCGGCAGCCCCAGATCCACTGCCCGCTCTTTAAAGCGAAGCTTCACATCCCGGTTCGTCATGTCCGGGTTCTGCTCCAGCAGAAGCGCCGCCGCCCCCGCGACAAGCGGCGTAGACATGGACGTCCCGCTTTTAAAACGGTACCCGTTCCGCCGCAGGTTACAGCTCACAATCCGTGATCCAGGCGCCACAATGTCCGGCTTGCAGATGCAGGCGTCCGTCGGCCCCCGCCCCGAATAGTCCACCATCCGGCTGCCTGCCACCTCTACCTCCCGGTCATCATCCGCACATCCCACCGTGATGACCTTCCGGCTGATCCCCGGCGTTGTGATCGTGTGCGCGGCTGGACCATTATTTCCCGCTGCCACCACGACCACATACCCGGCACAGCCTGTTC
>OGXV01001886.1_pt1 | contig 11912 bp, 9 predicted proteins | sample 1576391 | NCBI WGS metagenome assembly OGXV01 (sample SAMEA3541586, study PRJEB24748) | human gut metagenome | biome: human gut; feature: human-associated habitat; material: faeces | place: China | collected 2012 | reverse complement strand
TATTATGAAAATCATGATTGGATCAATCATTTTGGAACTGTTCTTTATATGCAAATGCCGGAATACATGGATTTGCTGTTAGAAAAAGAGTATACACCACAGGATACATTCGGTTGGCTTGCTATCTTTACAGATGGAAATCGTCTTGACATTCATGTGAGTTCATTTGACTATGCTGATAAGGATATTCGTGCTGACAGATTGTGCCGTGTGATGTTAGATAAGGATGGACGATATTGTGATATTCCAGAGGAGACGGATGCTGATCATTACGTAAAAAAGCCAACCGCAGATAAATATAGCTGTGAATGCAATGAGTTTTATTGGTGCTTAAATAATATCGGAAAAGGTCTTGCCCGCGGTGAGCTGACTTATGCGATGGACATGCTATATGACTATGTGCGTCCGTGCCTTAGTGTAATGCTTGGCTGGAAGATTGGTGCAGAGAACGATTGGTCTGTCAGCGTAGGAAAATCACGGCCTACATAATCACGCAATAACTGATCGAACTCTTCCTTGAAGCTATCGCTCTCCAACACTTGCAGATAGGTATTCTGTAAATTTTCCACGCATTGATGAAGGATCTCGGGAACATAGGCCCCGCCGAACTCACCATAGTAACCATTCTTGTCAACTTGATACGTTTTCATCTTTTATCTATTTTAGTTATTTTCCTTTTGAATTTGCCATAAAAAGAAAAGAGGCCTGCCGCAAGTGCGACAGACCTCTTTATATCTTTATGTAGTGTTTATATATACATACGAGTCTTCGTTCCTTACGACCTTTTGAGTTGTACGGAGCGCCACCACCAATATGTATTTACTACGAATGTTCTCATGACTCTGTTTTGTTATTACGGCAGCAAATATATGGAATCTTTGACAAACAGCAAATAAAATCGTGCTTTTTTTATGAATGAGATAAAAAAGATCAGAAGGTCTATTAAAACTGCTCTATTGACAAATTGTAATTCATTGAGCCTTGTGTAGACGTGTATTGGCGTTTTTGGTATTTGTTTTTATTATTTCGAAGAATAATTTGCTTTCAAAATAATAGTTTCTACCTTTGCGGAAACAATAAAAAACGATTAATATTTCTAATATGGATACTAAATTAACTGGAAAAACTCGCATAGAGAGCGATTTGATCGGCGCTCGTGAAATCCCCGCCGAAGCATTATACGGAGTTCAAACCTTGAGAGGAATCGAGAATTTCTCAATCAGTAAATTCCGTTTGAGTGAATATCCTTTATTCATTAAAGGATTAGCTATAACAAAAATGGCGGCTGCCATGGCTAACTTTGAACTAGGCTTGCTTACCGTAGAGCAAAAGGACGCTATCATCGCCGCTTGCGGGGAGATTATCGATGGCAAGCATCACGACCAGTTCCCGGTGGATATGATCCAAGGCGGAGCGGGTACCACTACGAATATGAACGCGAATGAGGTGATCGCCAACCGTGCCTTGGAGCTGATGGGGCATGAGCGAGGTGAATACCAATACTGCTCACCGAACGACCATGTGAACTGCTCGCAATCCACGAACGACGCATATCCGACCGCTATCCATATCGGTATGTATTTTAAGCATCTTCAATTGCTTCCCCATTTGGAGGAATTGATCGCCTCTTTCCGTAAGAAAGGGGAGGAGTTCTCGCGGATTATCAAGATGGGACGTACGCAGTTGGAGGATGCCGTACCTATGACGTTGGGGCAGACCTTTAATGGCTTCGCCAGCATCTTGCAGGATGAGATCGCTCACTTGAATGAGGCCGCCGCCGATTTCTTGGTGGTTAATATGGGAGCTACCGCTATCGGTACGGGTATTTGTGCCGAGCCGGGATACGCGGAGAAATGTATCGCGGCTTTACGTGAGATAACCGGATGGGATATCCGTCTCTCCTCCGATTTGGTAGGAGCTACCTCGGATACTTCTTGCTTGGTAGGCTATGCTTCCGCCATGAAGCGGGTTTGCGTGAAGATGAATAAGATATGTAATGACCTTCGCTTGTTGGCAAGCGGTCCTCGTTGCGGTTTGGGTGAGTTTAACTTGCCTGCTATGCAGCCGGGTTCTTCTATCATGCCGGGTAAGGTGAACCCTGTGATCCCGGAGGTGATGAACCAAATCGCTTATAAGGTAATGGGTAATGAATTATGTGTGACCATGGCCGGGGAAGCCGCCCAGATGGAGCTGAACGCCATGGAGCCGGTGATGGCACAATGCTGCTTCGAGTCCGTGGATTTGCTGATCAATGGTTTCGATACCTTGCGTACCCGTTGCGTGGACGGTATTATCGCTAACGAGGATCGTTGCCGTGAGGAGGTACATCATAGCATCGGCGTGGTGACGGCCTTGAATCCGGTAATCGGCTATAAGAACTCGACCAAGATCGCGAAGGAGGCGTTGGAGACCGGCGTTAGCGTTTATCAATTGGTACTGGATCATGGTATCTTGACCAAGGAGGAATTGGATACGATCTTAAGCCCGGAGAATATGATCAAGCCGGTGAAGTTGGATATCAAGCCTCGCCGTTAATCGAGTCCTATTATATAATGTATACCATTTGTGGACCGTATAGGTGGATTTTTCCATCCTATGCGGTCTTTTTTTAGATTATAATCTCTATCTTTGGACTGACTTAATTCTAATAATCATGATAAATAGACGAGATTTTTTAAAGAATGCGTCCCTTTTCACCTTGGGTGGCCTGATGGCCGGAAAGGTCGGGAGCGCAGATGCGGCTAAACCTGTCACTTCTGAAACGATGGCCGCTAAGACAGTTGGTTTACAAATCTATTCTTTAGGCAAGGAACTTTATGCGGATGTACCCGGTGGATTGAAAAAGATCAAGCAAATGGGGTACACGAATCTGGAATTGGCCGGTTACAAGGAAGGCAAGATCGGCGGTGTAGACATGATGGAATTCAAGAAGATGGTGGATGATGCCGGATTGAAGATCACCAGTTCCCACGTGAATCCTCCGGTACGTGAGTACACGAAGGCCAATCGCTCCCAGATCTCCGAGTATTGGAAGAAGACGGCTGATGACCATGCCAAACTAGGCGTGAAGTACTTGATCCAGCCCGGGCAACCGAGTACCCGTAGCACCGAGGAAACCGCTTTCGTCTGCGAGATTTTTAACGAGGCGGGTAAGATCGTGAAAGCGGCCGGTATTCCTTTCGGCTATCACAACCATGAGATGGAGTTCGCCAAGGTAAATCCGGGTAGTACGGAGGCCAAGCTGGGAAGGCGTGTGAAAGGAGATTGCATCTATGAGTTGTTCTTGAAGAATACTGATCCTTCGCTTGTATTTTTCGAGATGGATGTTTATTGGGCCGTGATGGGACAACAAGATCCGATAGAGTGGTTGAAGAAATATCCGAACCGTATTAAGGTATTGCACATCAAGGACCGTGCTATTCTAGGCGAGTCCGGGATGATGAATTTCGAGAATATATTCCGGCAAGCTTACGCGAATGGAATCAAGGATTATTTCGTGGAGTTGGAGGGTATGCCTGACGGACGTTCCCAGTTTGAGGGCGTGAAAGGCTGCGTGGATTATTTATTGAAAGCACCGTTCGTGAAATAAGTCTTTTGACTCATTAAAAAAACGCTCATGGCGGTAGGATGCTTCCTCCGTTATGAGCGTGTTTGTTCGTAAAGCAGCCATACCAATAAAGGGATATAGTCCTTTAATTTCGTCCGTAATATCTTGAGCGCTTGAGAGATGCGGTATGCGATTGTTTTTGGGGATACGCCTGTCCGCTCGGCGATCTCGTTGTAGGTCATTTCCTCGAAACGGTTCATCTCGAATGCCTTACGGTATTCATCCGGGAGCTCCCGGATGGCCTTGGAGGCCAAGGCCATCAGTTCTCCTATATAAAAATCAGGATTCTCGAATTGCTCTTGGAACTTGGCGTACAATCTCTCGTGCACTTGTTGCTTAACCTGTATGTGGCTGATCGTATTGAGGCATTTATTGCGGACAATCGTGAAGAGGAGTGATTTCAGAGACATGTCCGCTACTAGGGATTTTCGGTTTTCCCACAGCCACATCATCACGTCTTGTACGATCTCCTCCGATTCTGGTACTGTTACATATTGGGAGGCGAAGGCGCACAATCCCCGGTAATATTGTTTGTACACGGTGTCGAACGCTTGTTCGTCTCCTGCGATAAGTTCTAGTGAAATTCGTTCTGCGTTCTCGTCCACAATAGTGTTTAAGTTTGTTTGGTTGCAAACTTAATGAATAATTCCGGATAAGAGGCATGAATCCCGCTACTTTTTCTTTCCTTGGTTGGCTACGGCTTCCATGAGTTTCTTGATTTCCTCCGGGTCGCCAAGGAAATAATCATTCACGAGTTTTAAGTCATCATCGAACTCGAACACGTATGGAACGGCTGTCGGGAGATTCAGATGAACGATCTCTTCATCGGAGATGTTTTTTAAATATTTGATGATTCCCCGCAAGCTGTTTCCGTGAGCGGCGACAAGGATCTGGTCGGCGGTCCGGAGCGTCGGGAAGATAACCTCTTTCCAATAAGGGAGAATCCGCTCAACCGTATCTTTCAAGGATTCCGTACGGGGCAACTCTTTATCCGGCACGTCTTTGTAGCGGATATCGAAGCGAGGGTTACGAGGGTCGCCTTCCGATAGGGGAAGCGGGGCTATATCGTAACTGCGACGCCAGATCAAGACCTGCTCGTCTCCATACTTTTGGGCGGTCTCGCTCTTGTTCAACCCTTGTAGCGATCCGTAATGTTTCTCGTTCAGCCTCCAGCTCTTCTCCACCGGGATCCAGTCTTGGTCCATGCGATCCAATACACAATTCAAGGTTTTGACGGCCCGTTTTAAATAAGAGGTATAGGCTTTATTGAACACATATCCTTTTTCTTTCAATAGGTTGCCGGCCCTATAAGCTTCGGCCACGCCTTTTTCTGTCAAATCCACATCGGTCCAACCGGTGAACCGGTTCTCTTTATTCCATACACTTTCGCCGTGGCGAAGCAATACGATACTTTTCATAGGTCTTTTTATTTTTATGATTTGTTTTTCTCGAAATCCTCGATGACTTCTTTTAATATAGGTAGATGACTATGTTGTACATCCTTCGCTGCCGTGAGGAAAGTGACAACCGGATGCTTCTCGATCTCTCGTAAGAAAGGAATGAAATCCGGGTTCTGCTTGATCTCCATCCCGTAGCGACCTTGGAATACTTCCCAATGCCTGTCTTTATCCTCGTGGAACCATTGGCGTAACTCCTTGGATGGAGTGATGTCTTTTCTCCATTCGTCAAACTTCGCATCCTCTTTCTTCAGTCCTCTGGGCCATAGCCTGTCGAGAAGAATGCGATAACCATCCGCCTCACTTGGCTCCTCATAAATCCGTTTTAAAAGAATCTTTACCATTAGAAGTCTCATTTTGTGGTAAAACAGTAGAAAGAGGGATATTGTTGAGCCTTTCTTTAGGAACGGTATTTTTGCCATTATTCAATTTTCTTGAAAAAAATCGTTTTTTTGTTTAGTACATCTTTTGTCTCAACTGTATTAATTATAGAAACAAGAAAAAATGGAAATAAACGAAGACATATTGATCCGATACATCGATGGGATGTTGACCGAGGAGGAAGCTGCGGAGGTGAAAAACTGGCGGGCCGCCTCTCTAGAAAACGAGAAACTGTTGGAGCAGGTCTATTTTACGACTCAAGTGGCAAGTCGCCTAAAAGTCATGCGGACCGTGAACCCGGACGAGGCGTTGTCTCGTTTTAAATCAAGAATCCATAAGAAAGAGAAAAGATTAGCTTTAAGACAAGTGTTAGGTGTTATTCAACGGGCTGCGGCCGTGTTATTCATTCCAGTCTTTCTTTTATCCGCTTATTTGTTCATACAGCAGGGTCAAGGGAACGTGCGTACGCTAGCCGTACGCACGAATCCTGGGGTGGTTTCGGCATTCGATTTACCTGACGGTTCTAAGGTTTGGCTGAATGCCAATAGCGAATTGAGATATCCTTCGGACTTCAATGCGGATACCCGTACGGTGGAATTAACCGGACAAGGATATTTCGAGGTGACGAAGAATGCCCATAAGCCTTTTATTGTGAAAGCGGATAAAGATTACTCGGTAGAGGTGTTGGGAACTTCTTTCAATGTATCCGCTTACAAAGACGAGAGTATGATAGAGACCACCTTGGTAGAGGGATCGGTAAAGCTGAACGTCGTGTCCGGAGGAAAGCGAATGACACAGATGTTGAAGCCAAACGAGAAAGCCGAGTATCAAAAGGGCGCTGGCAAGATCAAGGTGTTCGACGTGAATACCGAATATGACACGGCTTGGAAGAACGGGGAGATTATCTTCAGGAACCATCCGATGGATAAAGTATTGAAAACGCTGGAACGTCATTATCACGTAGTATTCGAGGTAAAAGATAACAAGATACTGAAGTCCATAATAACAGCCCGTTTCAAGGACGAGCAATTGCCTCAAGTATTGGAATACCTGAAATTGGCGTCGGGAATCCAGTATGCGATACATAAACCTACCGTTAAGGACAGTGGATCGGGAACCTCAGTCGTGGAAATATCAAAATGAGAAATAATGTGTAACCTTCTAAAATACGTCTGCCCATGAAGAAAGAATAAACAAGGATTAAAAACATACGGAAGAATATTGGCGTATTCTCCCGTACGAAAAGTCAAGAAGAGCTGTTGGCGCAGCTACAAATAACTTTATTATAAATAGTAACACTACAAAAATATGAATAAAATTGTAACCTTAAATGCTTTAAGGGGGAATAGTTATTCTCTTTTTCGAAAAATTCCGTTAATGATCAACATGGGGGTATGCGCATTCTGTTTGGTACCGGCCATGGTTTTCGCAGAGAACACGCATGAAGTCACAGTCTTAAACGCTCAACAACAGACACGAAAAGCAGTCGGTGTCGTTACGGACAAAACGGGCGAGGCTATTATCGGTGCTAACGTAATTGTCAAAGGAACTACCAACGGTACCATCACGGATATGGATGGCCGTTTCGAGTTGGATGTTCCTAACAATGCGACTTTACAAGTTTCCTATATCGGTTTTAATACGCAAGAGATCGTCTTTACCGGACAACCTTCTATCGAGGTTCAATTGGTCGATGATACGCAAGCCTTGGATGAAGTCGTGGTAACCGCTTTGGGTATCAAGCGTGAGAAAAAGGCTTTGGGATATTCTATGTCTGAATTGAAAGGTGAGTCCCTGACGCAAACCCGTGATGCTAACGTGGCCAACGCTTTGGCTGGTAAGGTAGCAGGTTTGCAGATCAAGCAAAATGGTACCGGTGTCGGTGGTTCCTCTCGTATCGTGATTCGTGGTAATAACTCTATTACTGGTAATAACCAGCCGTTGATTGTTGTGGACGGTGTACCTATCGATAACTTTAGCGGTGGTACGGATGACTATTGGGGTAACGGTAACGTGGATAAAGGTTCCGGTATCTCTGATATCTCCCCAGATGATATCGAGAGTATGTCCGTATTGAAAGGCCCGGCAGCCGCGGCGTTGTATGGTAGCCGTGCAGGTAACGGTGTCGTGATGATCACGACTAAGAAAGGTAGCCAGAATAAAGGTTGGGGCGTAAGTATCAATTCGAATTTCACGGCTGAGAACCCGATACAAACTCCGAAGTTCCAAGATGTATACGGACAAGGTATCGACGGCGCTTTCGATAATAATAAAGCGACGAGTTGGGGTGCCGTTATGGATGGTTCTCCTAAGGATATGGCGATGGGATCTCATCCCTATGCGGCTAGAGATAATAATCTGTACAAGGACTTTTTGCGCACTGGTACCACTTGGACGAATAGCGTGGATTTGAGTAAGAGCTCCGAGGATATCACTTTCCGTGCCGGTGTGACACGCTTGGATAATAAGGGGGTTGTCCCGAATAGCGGAATGGATCGTACGTCTATTAATTTGCGTTCTACGGCTAAGCTGTCTAAATGGTTATCGGCTGACGTGAAGGTCAATTATGTAAGCCAGCATACGAACAACCGTGTGAAATTAGCGGGCGACCCGGATAATATCTTCCTTAACTATTTAAGTATGCCTCGAAGTGTGGGCTTCTCTGACTATGACGCCTATAAAGATAATGATTGGAAACGTGCGGACGGAAAGCCCGCTGGTTATCTGATCGACACAGGAGCCAACGCCAATAACCCGTATTGGTCCGCTTACCGCAATACGAACAAGGATAAGAAAGACCGTTTTATCGGATTCGCGGCCTTGGATTTCACGTTTACGGATTGGTTGAGCTTGAAGCTTCGCTCTGGTATGGATAATTACACCATCCAGTATGAGACGATTCGTGCGACAGGTAACCCGTATTGGGAGAACAACGGTAGCATGACTGCCAATATGGAGAAATTCACCGAGATCAACTCCGATTTCTTATTGACTGCTAAAGGCAACTGGGATCGATTCGGTATCGTAGGTACGGTAGGTGGTAATATGATGTACCGTAATTCTACATGGTACAAGGAATCATCCGGTGAGTTTGTGATTCCCGATTTCCATGCGATCGCCAACGGTAAGACACATGGTGGTGAGTATACTCGCAACCGTAAACAAATCAACTCGCTATATGCTACGGCATCATTGTCTTGGGACGACTATTTGTATTTGGACTTAACCGCTCGTAATGACTGGTCTTCAACACTTCCGAAAGACAATGACTCTTATTTCTACCCATCGGTAGGTGTTAGCTGGATTTTCACCCAAATGTTGAATAAGATGGGGCATAACACGGGTATTCTTTCTTTCGGTAAGATCCGTGCGTCTTGGGCTCAGGTAGGTAATGATACGGACGCTTATATGCTGCGTGACTATTATAATATCAGTTATGATATTAAAGGGGGTATTTTTAATGCCAGCAACGAGGATTGGATGGCAAATCCAAATTTAAAGAATGAGACGATCAACTCTTGGGAGTTAGGCCTTGAGTTGAAGGCGTTTGAGAATAGGGTTGGTGTCGACGTAGCGTATTATAAAAAGAACGCCAAAGACCAGATCTTAAAGATCGATGTTCCTTCCGCTACAGGGTTCAAGAAAAAGATGATCAACGCCGGTAATATTGAGAATAAGGGTGTAGAGGTTGCGTTTAACGCTACTCCTTATATCTCCGAGAGTGGTTTCCAATGGGATACTCAGTTGAACTGGTCAAAGAATATCAACAAGGTAATTTCATTGACAGATGATACGAAAGAGCAGATCCTTAGTGACGCATCAGTAAGTTTCTTGAAGATCGTCGCTCACGAGGGTGGAGCCTATGGAGATATTTACGGTTACGCTTATCAACGGGATGATAACGGCAACATTATTATCGGTGCTGATGGTGTTCCTTTGAGAACGGACGATATGGTATTGTTGGGTAACAACCAGCCGAAATGGATGATGGGTTGGAGCAATACCTTGTCATATAAGAATTTCGTGTTGAACTTCATGTTCGATATGCGTTATGGCGGTGATGTGTATATGGGATCTATCCGTGCGGGTGCTTCATCCGGTAATTTAGAGATGACGTTGGATGGTCGTGATGGTATGGTTGTTCCGGGGGTATTGGCCGATGGTACTCCCAATACGAAAAGCATTACGGCTCAAGCTTATTGGAATGGTCTTTCTAGCAATAACGTGACAGAGGCTTATATGTACGATGCGACAAACATCCGTTTACGTGAGTTGAGTTTGGGTTATAATTTCCCGAGAACGATGTTGGCGAAAACTCCATTTACTTCCGCTCGCTTGAGTTTCGTGGCTCGTAACTTGTTCATGATTTATAGTAAGACAAAGGGATTCGACCCGGAGGCTGCTTATACATCTGGTAACGCTCAAGGTATCGAGTACGGTTCTATGCCTACTATGAGAAGCTTAGGTTTCAATATTAATTTGGCATTTTAATGAAACATAAATCTAAAAATGGAATTATTATGAAAAGTAGTATAAAGATATTAGCAGCTTGTTCGTTTATGATGCTGGGTGTGACTAGTTGCGACCTGACAGGTATAAATGAGAACCCGGATAAGCCGACAGATGATGTAAATTACAATATGAACGAACCTCGATTGGCCTCTACGCTACGTGGTGGGATGATTATCGATGGTGATGTGGAACAACGCTTGAAGCCTTTGCAAATTGATTTCTACTCTCAAATGTTGATCGATGGCGGTGGCTGGGCAACTAAGAATTATATCCAAAATGACGAGTGGAACAATTTAACATGGCAAGCGTATCTGACACAGATTTCCTCTATCAATATCGTGATCCGTAGTTTGATGGAAAAAGATAAGGACTTATATGCTAATACGATCGCTTTCGCTCGTATCTGGCGTGTGTATATCCATAGCCAGGCTGCGGATAAGTTTGGTCCGATGCCTTTCCCGGCCTATGCTACCGTAGAAGATAATCCTCCTTATAAATCGGTGAAGGATATCTATTATGAATATTTCACGGAATTGGATGAGGCGTTGAATAGCTTCAGCGATAGCGCTGAGCCTATATTCTCGGATGCAGGTATCGACTTGGTCTATAAGAATGACGTTTCTCTTTGGAAAAAATTTGGAAACTCCTTGCGTCTTCGTTTCGCTGTTCGTCTATCTGAGGTGGATCGAGAGAAATGTGTCGCTGAGGCAAATGCCGCTTTGACATCCCCTTGTGGCTTGATCTCAAGTAAGGCCGATAACGCTTATATGCCTCCAAAAGCGGATGGTTCTTGGGGACAAGACTATAACTATACGATGTTCCAGATTACTTGGAGCGGTCCGATCTGTATGTCCAAGTCATTTGAGAAATTAGTGACTAATATCGGTAATATCGATTGGCCTGCCGGCGTGGTAAACCAGACATCCGGAGTTGCGGTATCGAATGTACATCCCGCTAAGGTAGACCCTCGTGCCCCGAAGATGTTCCAGCCGGGTATTGAGAATGGTGATTGGAAGGGTTTGGTATACGGTGCGAAAGCCGAGGAGGCGAATACTGGTATTTATCAGTCTAAGCAATGTGCAGAGATGGGCTTTATTATTAAGGATGGTGCTCCGTATAAATCTCGTCCTTATGACATGTTCCTTTCTGAGGAAGTTGATTTCTTGAAAGCTGAGTTGTTCGCCCGTAATTTGGTCGCCGGTGATGCTAAAGCTGCTTACGAGGCAGGTGTACGTGCTTCCTTCGAGACTTGGGGTGTATCGGGTGATGTTGAGGAGTATTTGGCTTCCACGGAAAAGAATGAGGCTGGTACCAGTGCGAAATATGACGATCAACAAGGCGCGGGCAATACGGCTTTAGAAAAGATCATCACGCAGAAATATATCGCCGGACTTCCAGATTTGGCGCAGGAAGCTTGGAATGACAAGCGTCGTTTGAACTTGCCTCGTTTGGATGTGGCTGTTTATCGAGATCAAGCTGTATACAATAATAGTGATACAAATATCTTGAATCCTCAAAATTTCATCAAACGTATGAAATACCCGATGAAAGAGCAATTGGTAAATGCTGCTGAATATGAGAAAGGCAAATCCATGTTAGGTGGGAAAGGTGATGTGGTTTCGACCCCGATTTGGTGGGATAAGAATTCCAACTATTGCACATCTTCAAAATAAATAAACAGACAGATTGATTATATTGAGCTTTAACAGAAGCTGATGGTTATTCTCGTTTGGAGATACTTATCTGTGAAGAACAGTACTCCAAGCGAGATTTTTTTGTTATAATTGAATAGTATTAGATAATAATTCTTACATTTACCCATGATAAATTGTGCGTGTGTAAATTATGAGATTATATATTTATATCTTCATTCTACTATTATTATGTATATTCCCGCTGGGCGCCCAACAGGAACGTTCGGAATCCTATATTCGTATCTCTCCCCCGGTTAGCTT
>OGXV01001885.1_pt1 | contig 11919 bp, 8 predicted proteins | sample 1576391 | NCBI WGS metagenome assembly OGXV01 (sample SAMEA3541586, study PRJEB24748) | human gut metagenome | biome: human gut; feature: human-associated habitat; material: faeces | place: China | collected 2012 | reverse complement strand
CGAATACTCTGTTTTTGTCTGCATACTATGGGCTTTCATTGCTCTGGGACGAATAGGCTGCTACCGATTCTACAGATATGAAGTTTGTTCCCTATGGTGGTACGTCAGTCTCCTTTCATGGGAACAACCGTTTCCCTTCGTGGGAACGACCGTTTCCCTTAATGGGAACGACCGTTTCTCTTAATGGGAACGACCGTTTCCCTTAATGGAAACGGAAATTCCTCCGTATGAGCTTGGTGCATACTTTTGGCTGATACAAAGCAGAATCATAACATTTCCTCTGACATTATTGAATCAGACTTTGGCATTTGCAAGGATAAGAAGTCACCAAATAAGCTATTTGGAATTACTCCATTCATTCTTTTCATACTGTTACACTCTAAACTCGTGAACGAATCAGTAACTAAAACATTTAATTTCAAAGAGCGATTAGGTAATGTTAAACTAAGGGACATTGATGCTTTTGCAAAAAAAGCACATGTCTACTAACTGGGTTACAGAACGAACCAAAACCCTCAGAAATGTGGGCTAATTTGGGAACGTAAAACTGGACACCCTAGATAAAGAATCAAGAACCACTATCGAAAGCCGACGATAGCTTAGAGAAGCTTACTGTCTACACTTTGCATAACGCTAAAATCACAATAGAAATAAATTTTATTCGGGCGGGATTCATTTTTTTTTAATAATGTTTCGTTTTATCAAATAAATCACTATATTTGTAGGAAACCTTAAAAGTAGTCATTTTTTTAGATGTTATTTTTTAAGATTTCACACAGAATGAGAGATGAATAGTTACAAGAATAATAACATATGACTATCTGTTTTTGTCATATGATACAGATTACCTCAGGAATGCAAAATAAACATCTCTAGGCTGAAAGATTATAACGAATTTAATGTTAATTAAAAGTTATACTATAATGAAGAAAGTTTATGCTATAATGTTCTGCTGTTTGGCCTGTTGTACATTCATACAATGTCAGGATGATTCACATGTGATTGAGATTAAAGCAAAAGTATTGTCTGAAACAATAATTGCAATTGATCCAACTTCACTCAAAGAAGTTGAATACATGCAAATATTAGAAGAAAGTTCTAGTAGTATAACAACCCTTTATTTAAATGCTATTGAGGGATTTAATTATGAAAAAGGGTATGAATATGAATTGCTATTACAAAAAGCACAGGGGGAAGAGTATATAGTTGATGCTTCTGAGTTCAAGTATAAACTACTTAGCATTATATCAAAAATGAAGATAAGATGATTTCTCTAAATTGTTGTTTAACTTAAATTATATGAATATGAAAACATTATTTAAAAGCATGGCAATTATTGGGGGGCTAACCTTGGCAGCCTGTACAAATTTGGAAGAAGAAAGGGTCGACTTTGGTATCAACCCTACTTTAGGTATCAACCCTACTTTAATGGAACAAGCATTTCCAAGTGCAGTTAAAGAAAAAATCACTTTAGAGAATGGAATGACGTTTGAGAAGTATAAAGAGAATATCATTTGGGGAGGAGATATGTTAATCCCTGAATCTATATTCGAAGCTCTAAAAAATCCAGTACAAACGAGAGGTGCCATAATTGACAACACAAAGTATCAATGGCCCAATGGTACAGTTTACTACCAGTTTGATCCTGCAATATTAGCGGAAACGAAGAATATTATTTTGAAAGCAATGGAAGAATGGAATTTTTCAACTGGTGGGGTAATCAAATTTGTTGAGAGAACAAATCAGAAAAACTATGTTTGGATATTTAATGGTGATGGCAATTTCTCAACACTTGGCATGAGAGGTGGAGAACAGAAATTGAGCCTGTATCCAGGTGAAGGTAGAGGAAGTGCATTACATGAAATAGGGCATACACTAGGACTAATTCATGAACAGTCAAGATCAGACAGGGATGAGTATATTAATATAATGTGGGACAATATTCAAGTTGGTACGAAAACTAATTTTGAGATATGGCCGGAACATCATACAATTGTCGCATTCCTACATGATGAGTTTGACTTCGAATCTATAATGTTATATCCGTCATATAATAATTTTGCTATAACATATTCAAAACCCACTATAACGAAAAAAGATGGCTCAACATTTACAGCGCAGAGAAATTATCTTAATTCTACTGCTATAAGGGCTGTCTGTGCCGTGTATGGTTATCCATCGGGCGGTGGTGGTGGCGGAATATTTAAAGTAGAATAATAAGCTAAAAACATAATTGCCCGATATATTAAGATCATTCTTGTAATAATTTATGTGCAAAAGACGGATCTGTGATAGACTCCGCCTTTTGCAACTGTTTGCAATGCTTTGCCTACGTATCCGTTAAAGGGGAGCTACAAGGAGGGTGTCTTCCGTTACAATCACCATTTATGGAGAGCATGAGAACAAAGAAGCGAAACTGATAATCAAGCAAGAAACTGATCCGACAAAGGTAGTACGTTTGTGTCTGACTCAATACGGCGAACAAACATTTGCAGGGCTTTATAAGAATTCTTATTTGGTTTTGCAACAAATGTATACGCAAGAGGAACTCTATTCCCGGCAGTCAGAAAAGGAACAAGGTTATGAATGGCATTTCGATTTTATAAATCATACATTGAACTCAAATAATAGAGAGGTAGAAAATGCATGGAGCTCCTTTTATAGTGCTGTAAATATGATTCTATTCATGAATCAGCAAATACCACGTTCGAGCAAGGAAGAGTTGACTTCTTCGGATAGTATAACTATAACGAAATTGCTGGATATGCAGCGTTTTATATTATTTTATGAGAAAGTTAATTTATGGGGAAAAGCTGTATATTTTCCTGAGTATCCATCAGGAATAATAACAAGTATACCTGTAATATCACAGGCTGAAGTATTAAAGCTTTTTGTAGAACCATTGCTGCTCTTACGTGAACGCTTGCCGGGAGAGATAAATGGACAGTCGGTGATGAATGATTTTTTCTTCCCTTCCCGTGACTTTCCTTCTTTATTATTGGCCCGTATTTATATGGAACAGGGGAAAATAACTGAGGCTAAATCTATGCTGACTGGAATTGTAGACAGTGGCAGATATCAATTGGGAGATTTAATCTATCAATTACCCGCTTCCGATACGAATCGGAATGTCCAGTTTGAACAGGTATCGGATATTTGCTTTAGCTATACAGAAGTACTGCTTAGTTTGGCTGAATGTGAGTCTCGTTTAGGAAATTCTGCGCAGGCTGAGAATTATTTGAATCAGGTGATGACAGCTAATATAGGATCTCCGGCTTATCCCTCAAATGTATCGCTGTCTTCTTCAGTTTTTACCACTCGTACTTCTGATGAGTTCATTCATCGTTTGGCGAATGTATGGCAATCGGAATTAAGAGGGACAGGTACTTATTTTGCTTTCCTGAAGCGTAATAATATTGCAGTGGATATTTTGAATATACCTGTTTGGAGACAGGTGTTTCCTGTTCCCATGCGCGAGTTGCTTGTGAATCCAAGTATGTCGCAAAACGAAGGATATTAGAATTATAATATATTATTTCGCGCCACTTTATCCGGTTATAAAACAGATGAAGTGGCGCGAAAGATAATAGGTTACTTGTTACTACTTTGGATATTAAAAGTTCAGCCACATCTTGAAAGAGGATACCTTTTCTTCGCTGACGGTTATCTTATCCTTATGAACTGGTTTTACGTGAAGTATTATTCTCCCGTTAAAATAAGGTGCGGCATGCACAATGGCATCAATGCAGACTATTACCTGGCGATTGGCGCGGAAAAAACGTCTGGGATCCAGTTGCTCTTCAAGTCGGGTGAGAGACAGGTCTATGATATGCTCCTGTCCGCTTTTTGTGACGGCAAAGGTGAATTTATTTTCTGAATAGAAATAGGCAATGTCACTGACTTGCAAAGCCCAGAATTTATCCACTCCGGCAATAAGAAAGCGGGTGCGATAGCTTTTTTCCTGTTTTTGCAGACTCTGAATTAAATCCCCTATGTAATTATCTTGTTTATAGTCTTTCCCTTTCAGAGTTTCGTACTTTACGATAGCATCCAGCAAACGTTTCTCATCTACCGGTTTCAGTATATAGTCTATACTGTTCACGGTGAAGGCGCGAATGGCATATTGATCATAGGCTGTTGTGAAAATGATCAATGAAGAAGGTTGTGCGGCAGATAGGAAGTCGAATGAATTACCGTCCGATAACTGAATGTCCAGAAACAGAATATCCGGATGAGAATGTGTCCTGAACCAAACAATGGCTTCTTCCACACTTCCGGGCAGTACGGTAACCTCCCAGTCGGGACGCAGACGTGTGATGATGGAAGATAGGAGGCGGGCAGCGGGTACTTCGTCTTCTATAATGGCAGCAGTTAGTTTACTCATAGATTAAGGGAACTTTTACAGTGAATATATGATTCTCATTATTGATAATAATATCGGTACCTATCATTAGCTTGCAACGGTTTGATAGATTCTGTAGTCCTACACCTGAAGTGGTATCGCTCTTTTTGGCATGTATCGGATTACTGACAACCAGAAAGTGACCGGCAATTTGTATCGTGATCTCCATCGGTTTATTGCTGTTAATGGAGTTGTGTTTAATGACATTCTCCACTAATAGTTGCAGGGTTAGCGGGGGAAGCTGATACTCCATAGCTTCGGTTGGTATCGTGATGTTGCAGGTGATGCAGTTGCCTAACCTGACTTCGTGCAGGAAAAGGTAGGATTGAATGAACTCTAGTTCTTCACTTAATGTAATCAGGGTTCTATCCTGCGATTGAAGTACATAGCGATATACATCAGAGAGATTCCGGGTGAAGCGTATGGCATTTGACGGATTATATTCTATCTCAGCTATCAGCGTATTCAGACTATTGAAAAGAAAGTGGGGGTTCAGCTGATTTTGAAGGGCAGTATATCGGGCTGCATTATTCTCTTTCTGTAGTAGTGTTGCTTTTTGTTGCAGCCGGAGGGCATTTTTAATGGAACGGTTGGCAAGCAATAATCCCAGGATTACAAGTTCCACTAACCACACTACTAATAGAATACGTACTCCTCCTATCTGGAAAGTAAATGGGTTTTCCGCTCTGCCCATCAGTTTGGCAGCCACCAACAGACCGTAGTTCAGCAACAGAAACAATAACATAACACCTATATATACCGCTAAAAACTTCCACTTCCAACGCAAATTGTTGGAGTATAAACGGTTCATCCACGAACTGATGCGGAGAGTAAAATATCCCAATATGTTGAAAGTGGCAACGACAAAAACAAATGCACCGGGAGTGTGGATGATATCCGTAACCTGCGGAGTAAGGTTGGTATAATTAGCCAGCAACAGGAATGAGAAAACTCCCAATCCTGAAAAGAGTAGGCTGTATAAAAGAGTGTTCCACTTCATAAGGGCAAAGTTACGAATTTCCACTTATCATTTATATTGGTTCAATGCTTTTATTAATGCCGAGTACTGTCCTTGTGCGGAAGCTTTGGCCTGTACATGATTTATTTCAGCATTTTGCCGGTAAGTCTGCGCCTCTATTACCTCTACAATGGATATTTCACCTTCATTGTAGCGTTCCATGGCCTGACGTTCATTCTCGTGGGCTTTTTCCAGCGATTGCCGGCTTAGTTGTACCTGGTCCAATGCTTGTGACAAAGAGAGGCGGGCCGTTTGTATTTCCAGGTTGATTTTATCCTGAATCAGATTCAGATTGTCTTTTGCCATACCGATCTTTTGGTCGGAAGCCCGCTTTTCATTGCGTCGTTTTCCCCATTCGAACAGAGGGACACTGACTTTGGCATATATAGCATAGTTAGGGTTCAGATCGGCACGCAGGTCGTAGCCCGGAGAAGAATAACTTCCGTCTACTCCTACGTATAGTTGAGGCTTGTATTTTGAGTCATTCAACTTTAATGAACTTTCTGCCATTTTAATCTGGTCATGCGCTATCTTAATTTCAGGGCGTGGAATAGCGAGTGCCAGCCGTGAACTGTCCGGAATATCCACTTGTGGAATGATTGTATCTATAGGGGTAGCTTCTTGCAGAGGTAATCCGATCAGGGAATTGAAGGCCATAAGTCCGGTATCGAAGTTCTTTTGTGCCTGGAGTAACTGAAATTCGGCATCGTTTAATTTCACCTCGGCCATTAGCAAATCCTGGGGATTGACGAGTGAGACCTCCACCCGTTCACGGATTGTTTGAGCCAGCGCAGCTATAGAATTCCGGTAATCTGCAACGATGTCCACTATTTCCTGGCGGGCGACGGTATTCCAGTATTGAATATCCGTCTGAAAACAGACTTCGGATAAAAGTTGTTCTTTCTGGTGTGAAGCAAGAGCGTGCTGATGTTGTGCCATGCGGATACTTTCAAGTAAGCGCCCGCCTGTATATATGGGTTGTAATAAGGTAAGGGAAGCACCGTATTTGGTATCACGTCCTTGTATCTGTAACGGGTTATCCATACCGGGGAGGTTCAGATTAATCTCTAGGGGATTTCCGGTATACTGAAAGTTGGCATCACCGGAGAGTTTGGGTTTCAAGTCTGCACGGGCGGATTTCTCCAGTTCAATGCTGGCAGCCAGATTTTTCTCCGCCGCTTTCAGGTCGTGGCTATATTCAAGAGCCATCGACCTGTACTTCTCCAGCATCGCACTTTGCTGGCCAAAAGCGAACGGATCACACAACGATAGAATAAAAAGGATATATATTTTCTTCATAATCTATTTCTCTTTTACTTTATAAAACAATGAATAGAGTGCCGGAGTGACGAACAGAGTCAGTAACGTTGCGAACGTCAATCCGAAGATAATAGTAGCCGCCATACCACCGAAGGCCACATCGAACAATAGAGGAACCATACCCAGAATAGTGGTGGTGGCAGCCATCAGTACAGGCCGGGTACGCGACACGGTAGATTCGATAATGGCAGTATAGACCGGTACTTCCGCCCGACGTTGCACCTGTATCTCATCCAGCAGTACAATCACATTTTTAATAATCATGCCCAGTAATCCCAGCCAACCGGCAATAGGAAAGAAACCGAATTCGAAACCGGTCATCAGCATGCCTACGGCAACACCGATGAGAGATAGCGGCAGTACACACAGGATGATTAACGGATCGCGGAAGTTACCGAACAGGGCTACAAGTATGACTACTAGTGCCAGAAATGCCAACGGGAAGAATTTTGCTATGGCTTGCATGGCTTCGCGCTGATCTTTATATTGGGCATCCCAGAAGAAGGTGTATCCTTCGGGAAGTTGAATGGATTCTATTTCCCGGCGGATTTCACCATGTACTTCTGCCATAGTGTGTCCGGCTTTTACCCCACACATGGCGGCCATGGACAGTTGTCGGTTATAAGTACGCATCTGTGGCCATTCCCAGCCTACCTCAATATCTTCGGTGACTTGTGATAATGGAGCGGAATTCTGTCCGTTCCATACGGAAAAGTTTCCCAGTCCCTGTGCATCTGTGATATCAGTACCTGCGGATTTTAGTTGTACGGGAACCTTTTTCTCATTATCACGATAGACTCCCACGGTAAGTCCGTCATTGATGGATTTGACCGACTCCATCATTGCAGACTTTGTGATTCCCAGTGCACCGGCTTTTACCGGATCATAAACCGGGCGGATAATAGGTGTCATGTTACCCCATTCGTTGCGGGCATCCGCTACTTTCGGGTTGCGGCGCATAACCTCGATGGCCATACCTGCCAGTGAATCGAGTACGGCAGGATCGGGACCCAGGAAACGTGCTTCGATAACAGCTTCCGTTAGCGGGCTCAGTTCGAATTTGTTCACTTTGATGAGTGGACCCGGGAAAAGTGTACGGATAGAGTCTTGCAGTCTGGTGCGCAACGCTTTGGTTTCTTTGGAGGAACGCGCTTTTACCAATAACTGTGCATAGTTGGGTTGCGGACCGAAAGATACATTAGACAGATAATATCTGGGTGGTGTACGTCCTACATAAGTTGAAATCATTTCTGTTTCTTCCTGGTTGCGGATATAGTCAGCCATTTCTGAGGCCATGCGGTCTGTTTCAGCGATATCGGTTCCTTCGGGCAGCCATACATCCAACGTGAAGTAGGGTTTCTCCAGAGCAGGTACAAAAACTTTCGGGATGAACTTGAAACTCCAGGCGGAAACAACAAGCAATACAACCATCAACCCCACTGTGGCATAACGATGGCGAATTACGAAACGTAATGCGCTTCGGAAGCGGTCGTAAGCCTTGCCGGAAAATAGGGTTCCGCGCAATTCCGAAGGGCGCGGGCGGCGTACGAATTCTTGAATGAAGAACGGGGTTTGTGTCAGTGCAAATACCCAGCTGAACATGAGCGATACACCGATGACAATAACCAGGGAGGACAGTAATTCTCCTGTGATATGTGGTGAATAATAGATAGGCAGGAAGGTCAGTATCGCTATGACCGTGGCAGCCAATAAGGGGAGGGCGGTTCCGGAACATGCTTTCATGATGGATACCCGTTTCCGCATCCCCCGTTGCATATTTACCAGTGCAGAGTCGGATACTACAATGGCATTATCTACCAGCATTCCCATGGCAATGATAATGGCAGCCAATGACATGCGCTGCAAAGCAATTCCTCCCGCCAGCATCACAATCAGTGTGGCAAATATGGAGAATACCAATCCGCTACCTACCAGTAAGCCATTTTTGAAACCGATGAAGAAAAGCAGGATAGCCACTACGGTAATTACGGAAACTATCAGGTTGATGATAAAGCCTTGGTTGGCTATGGCGGACTCATGGCCTTGGTCGTAGATAGGAACGAGGCCGAAACCATCCGGCATATCGGTTTTCAGTTCTTCGATGCGTGCTTCGACAGCTTCAGCCATATCTACCACATTACCGGTGGGCACGGTAGAAATGGCAATACCTACAGCCGGCTTTCCGTCTATGCGCATCAGGTTACTGGCAGGCGTTTGGTAACTTTCGTTGATGTCGGCAATATCTCCCAGTCGGAAGTGTTCTCCACTACGTGAAACGATGGTGAGTTGCCGTATCTCGTCCAGAGAATAGAAGTTACCGGTGGATTCGATTCGGATACGTCCTGTACCTGCTGTGATTCCACCCGCATCCACTACCTTGTTTTGGGCATTGAACGCATTGGCTATATCCGCTGTCGTAATGCCGCTGCGGGACATAACGGCGGGACTGACCACTACCTCGATTGTAGGTGTTTGCGTTCCATAGATCTCGATACGGGCGACATCCTTTACCTTTAACAATTCATTTTTGATAAGTTTTGCCTGATCTTCCAGTTCCCGGTAGCTGCGCCCTTCACTCGTTAGTCCGTAGAAGACGCCCAGCACATCACCGAAATCATCATTCACAACCGAAGGTCCGGCTCCTGCGGGCAGCTTGCTCTGCGCATCGCCTACCTTACGGCGTAGTTTATCCCACAGTTGCTGCATCTCGTCAGCCCGTGTCTCTTTCTTTACATATACGGTGATTTTGGAGAGTCCGGCACGGTTCTCGGTTTTCAGGTAGTAAAGTTCGCCCAATGACTGGATGGCTTCTTCCAATACATCTGTCACCTGGCTTTGTACTTCCGAGGGAGATGCACCGGGGTAAGAAGTCAACACCAACGCTTGTTTAATGGTGAAAGGGGCATCCTCCAGCTTTCCCATCTTGACGTACGAGAATAACCCGCCGGCAAGTACCAGTACCAGCAGCAGAATAGTGACAGAGCGGCGTTGCAGAAAATATTTGATTAGTTTCATGATGCTTACTGTTTCATTGGATTTTTACTTTCATTCCGTCTGATAAGAAACGCAGGCTGCTTGTGGCCACTATTTCACCGGGTTGCAGTCCGGCAGTGATGCCTGCATTGCCGTGCGGCAGCAGTTTGCTGACACTAACTTTACGCTGGCTGACTATCCCGCTTTCAGGATGTACCGTCCATACATAACTTCCCATTGTGGGGCGATTGCACAAGGCTGTTTGCGGAATAGAAATCAAATGCCCGCCGGTGGCAGTACTATCCGATAATTCCGAAGCACCTTTTTCGAAACGTATCTTTCCGGACATACCTGCCAGTAACCGGGCTTCCTTATTAGGTAACAATGCCGTTACCAGATAAGAGAGATTGTTTTGTGTGGTTCCTTTGGATACTTCTGCAATCTGTGCTTCCAGCTCCGTGTCAGGCTGTACATCCAGCGTTAATTGCACATTCTGCCTTGGTTGAACACGATAGGCTATATCTTGCGTTACATAAGCTTCTATTTTCAGTTGGTCTATATCGATAAATGTCAATACGGGCTGGCTGGCCTTGACATCCTGGAATTTCTCTACGTAGACTTCGCCTACATATCCGTTGAAGGGGGCTACAAGGCGGGTATCTTCCAGTTCATTGGCGGCTGTGTCGAAAGCAGCTTTGGCAGAAGTATATTCCGCACGTGCCTTCTCGTAAGTACTGGCGGAAAGATTGTTTTTCTGATAAAGCGCACTGATACGTTCATACTCCGCCTTTGCCTGGCGATAGACGGCCTCAGCACGTTCACGCCGGATGCGGTAGTCCCGTGGATCGATTTCTGCAATAATATCTCCGCGACGGTAATAGTTTCCGGCATAGACATCCAGCCGGTCGATAGGTCCGCTGACGCGGAAGGACAGCTCTGTGGTGCGGAACGGTTGGGTGATAATGGGGAATTCTTTGACTGTTTCGTTGCTGTAGGTACTCGCTGTAGCAGTTTTTACAATGATAGTTTCTTCTTGTGAAGACGAATTACCACCACAGGCTCCCAGCATTAGTCCGAGGCTAAGAATACTGATAAGTTTTACGTTTCGGTTCATACTTTTTTTGTTTAATCCGGGAACGAAAGTAATCTGTTCCAGACAGATATGCCGGGACTATTTTGCTGAAGCCGGAAAAGTATGAGATGAAGCCGGAAAGAAGTTTCATTAAACAACAGCTCCCATTTATTTGTTATTATTCCCATAAGCAATTAAGATCGGAGGAATATATGACGACATTAGGAGGGTGGATGAATAAAACCCTTATAGGCTGGGGAGTAGATCCTAAAATAGCGAATACATTTGATGAAACTATCATCGCCATATTAATCATTGCCGTAGCTATAGGGCTGGACTATCTGTTTCAGGCAATATTCGTAGGGGGAATGAAGCATTATACCAATCGTTCACCCCATCGCTGGAATACTTTGCTGATGAAGCGGAAAGTGGTTCCCCATCTGATACATACCTTACCGGGAATTCTGATTTACTTCCTGTTGCCTCATACCTTTGTACACGGAATAGAACTGTTGGAGTTGTCGCAGAAAGTCTGTGCCGTGTATATAGTGGCTGCTTTAGCCTTTGCGCTGAATGGGCTGTTGCTCGTCTTTCTGGATTTTCATAATCAGAAAGGCACCAGTAAGAACCATCCGATGAAAGGCTTTGTCCAGGTATTGCAGGTATTGCTATTCTTTGTGGCGGCTATCATTGCCATTTCTATTCTTATAGATAAATCTCCCGCAACCCTCTTTGCCGGGCTGGGTGCTTCGGCGGCAGTATTAATGTTGGTATTCAAAGATAGTATTCTGGGCTTTGTGGCTGGAGTGCAACTCTCTGCCAATGAAATGTTACGTATCGGCGACTGGATTGCCTTACCCAATGGCTCTGCCAACGGTATTGTGAAAGAGATAACCCTCAACACCGTAAAGATACAGAACTGGGATAACACGATTTCTACCATTCCGCCTTATACCTTGGTGAACGGCTCTTTCCAGAACTGGCGCGGTATGCAGGAGAGTGGCGGCCGGCGTGTGGATAAGAATATCTATCTGGACATGACGACCCTGAAGTTTTGCACTCCCGAAATGTTGGATACCATCCGTAAGGAAGTTCCTTTGATGGCAGACTATCAGCCGGCAGAAGGCGAGGTAC
>OGXV01001863.1_pt1 | contig 12017 bp, 8 predicted proteins | sample 1576391 | NCBI WGS metagenome assembly OGXV01 (sample SAMEA3541586, study PRJEB24748) | human gut metagenome | biome: human gut; feature: human-associated habitat; material: faeces | place: China | collected 2012 | reverse complement strand
TTTCTTAAATTTTTGCTTTTTCCTTTTAACAAAAGATAAGATGCCAATATGTCTACTATCATTACCCCTACAAGAACTAATAAAATGACGTTCATTAACAGTTCCGGCAAAATTGTAAGAATTTTTAATGTAATCTTATTTCCCCATTTTACAATAACATAACCTAAAAATCCCCAAAACACTGAAACAGGAACGCATACGTATCCGTCAAAATTCCATTTAACATTGGAGTAATCCCACCAACGTTCTTTAAATGCCAATTCAATAAGATGTCCTGCTATCCACTCAACTACAGTGGCATAAATCATTGCAAATAAAAATAGCCAGATTCCTGTTAATTCCTGTAACCCCACCGTAATTATTACTGCTGTTATTCCATAAAGAACACAAAAAGGTCCATTAACCAAACCTCTGTTAGCGAATTTTTTCTGTTTTAATGATGCCGATACTGTTTCAAATAGCCATCCCAGAAATGAATATATAAAAAACATCCATAATAAATCATAGACAGTAAAATGTATCATTGTCTTTCTCCTCTTGTATAAAACCCGGGTACAAAATACGCACCCGGGTTCTTTATTTAAACATATATTGTTCTGTATATTTATATGACACTTATATGTGTCTTTTGACCTTTAAATTAGATCTGTGGTCCTGCTGAAACTAAAGCCTTACCAGCTTCATTTCCTTCATACTTAGCAAAGTTCTTGATGAATCTTTCAGCTAAGTCCTTAGCCTTAGCTTCCCATTCTGAAGCATCAGCGTAAGTATCTCTAGGATCAAGGATTCCTGTATCAACACCTGTAAGTTCTGTTGGAACTTCAAAGTTGAAGTATGGAATCTGCTTTGTTGGTGCATTTAAGATGTCACCGTTTAAGATAGCATCGATGATACCACGTGTATCCTTAATTGAGATACGCTTTCCTGTACCATTCCATCCTGTGTTAACTAAGTAAGCCTTAGCTCCATTCTTTTCCATCTTCTTAACTAATTCTTCAGCGTATTTTGTTGGATGAAGCTCTAAGAAAGCCTGTCCGAAACATGCTGAGAATGTTGGTGTAGGTTCTGTAATTCCACGTTCTGTACCAGCAAGTTTTGCTGTAAATCCTGATAAGAAGTAGTACTGTGTCTGAGCTTCTGTAAGGATTGATACTGGTGGTAATACTCCAAATGCATCTGCTGATAAGAAGATAACGTTCTTAGCTGCTGGTGCAGATGAAATAGGTCTTACAATGTTTTTGATATGATTGATTGGGTAAGATACACGAGTATTTTCTGTTACACTCTTATCTGCAAAATCAATCTTTCCTTCAGCATCAAGTGTTACGTTCTCAAGAAGAGCGTCACGTCTGATTGCATTGTAGATATCTGGTTCTGATTCTTTATCTAAGTTGATAACCTTAGCGTAGCATCCACCTTCAAAGTTGAATACGCCGTTGTCATCCCAACCATGTTCATCATCACCGATAAGTAAACGCTTAGGATCTGTTGAAAGTGTTGTCTTACCTGTTCCTGAAAGACCGAAGAAGATTGCTGTGTTTTCACCGTTTAAGTCAGTGTTAGCTGAGCAGTGCATTGAAGCAATTCCCTTAAGTGGAAGGAAGTAGTTCATCATTGAGAACATACCCTTCTTCATTTCTCCGCCGTACCATGTATTAACGATAACCTGTTCACGGCTTGTGATGTTGAACACAACTGCTGTTTCTGAGTTAAGTCCTAATTCTTTATAGTTTTCAACCTTAGCCTTTGAAGCATTGTATACAACAAAGTCTGGTTCGAAGTCTTTAAGTTCTTCTTCTGTTGGCTTAATAAACATATTTGTTACAAAATGAGCCTGCCAAGCAACTTCAACGATGAAACGGATTGCCATACGTGTGTCTTTGTTTGCTCCACAGAAAGCATCTACTACATAAAGTTTCTTATTTGAAAGTTCTTTAATAGCAAGATCCTTTACAGCAGCCCAAGCTTCCTTGCTTGCCTTGTGGTTATCATTCTTGTATTCATCTGTTGTCCACCATACTGTGTCTTTTGAATTTTCGTCTTCAACGATAAATTTATCTTTTGGTGAACGACCTGTATAAATACCAGTCATAACGTTAACAGCACCAAGTTCGCTTTCCTGTCCTTTTTCGTAACCTTCAAGTTCTGGTTTTGTTTCTTCTTCAAATAATTTTTCATATGAAGGATTGTACACGATTTCTGTTGTACCTGTGATACCATACTTGCTTAAATTGATTTCTGCCATCTTATTTAAACCTCTTTTCTTTAAATATAGTAATATAATGAACACCTGCTTGCGCCGGCTCTTATATCTACCTTGTGGAACTAAAAAACAAAGTTCCCTAATATGATATTATACATATTTTCGTTGTAAATTCAACTGAAATCGCCTTGTTTTTCCTTTATTAACAAAGTAAAGTGTTCAATTAATTAATGAAAGTGTTGGTTTTTTAGACTAATTGAAGTCTAACTTTTGTGGTTCACCTCACTCACAGCCTTTTTATTTTTTTCCTGTATATTTAAAGTTTCTGTTTTTATCTTCTCATATAACATATACATCCCCTGCACTCCTGCCACAAAGGAAATTACATAATACGGCATAATATACAGTGCCTTGCCTTCCCACAGGAAATGGAATATGAAGCCTCCAAGTACTGCCACCTGTAGTAACAGGTTCCAGATGGTAAGCTGTTTTCTTTTTGCTATAAGGTATGCAAGGTTTCCAAGCCAGATAAATATAAGATATAGTTTCATTATTACGAATATGATTTTGTTTGCTTTTCCCTTTTCTATACTTTTAGCTACCTTTGACCATTCTGCGTGATTATCCATTGCCTGAAGCATCCAGAAAGTTTGGAATGTTGGTTCGCACCACTGTGTTGTGATTTTATTTTTTGCAAAATCCACAAACTCTAATGGTTTGCTTTTAAACTCACTTAGTCGTTCACTTATGTTTTCTCCCGCTATTTCTGATGCTTTTTCACTGTCACGACCTGCGTTTACAAAAGTTGTCAAATTATAAGCGTTGTACCAGCCATCAACACCGCAACCTAACTCTTTTGTACCCTTCTGCAATCCCATGGCTATAAAGCATTTCGCCGGAACACCTTTTGAAATAGTTACATTAGCCTTTTTTGCATAATACAGATTTACACATTTAGGCGCCATCAACGCTCCCATTAAGATTATTGAGAAAACTACATATTTTAATTTTTGTTCTTTTATTCCATAAAATAAAGTAACCAAAACTGCTGCAATTACAAAAATCAAACAATTGCTTTTGCTTATTGTTCCCATGCAGAAAGCCAGAAAACTTATTACAAAATTAAGGATTTTTCCATTTTCTTTTGCAAGGATAAGATTATAGAAGCCTACCAATGAGAAGAATAGTCCAAATATTGTTCCGTACACAAAGAAGCTATAGAAAATCAATGGGAAACATCCAAAGACCATAACCCAATACAGATTGTGGATTCTAATATTATCTGTCATTTTGGTTAGAATCTTATATAGCATATTGAAAATTCCTGCCATTGCAAGAACATTAAAAAGCATTATTGCGATGTAATTATCTTTTCCGAATATGTAATAAATAATTTGAATAATGCCGATTATTCCAAGCTGTTGCGGATATGCTACCAAATATCCTTCACCTGTAAGCTCTCTGTAATCTCCATCAAGAAAACTTGATGCAATTCTCTGAACAACACTTTGGTCACTTATAGGGTATGCCCTTGCCATAACTATGTATGCGATTCCAATTGCAATAACATATATTGTTGCAATATTGGCAAACTTCTTTGTATCCATTTTTAGTAATTTTGTATATCTGTCAATAATATACAGAATTGCAAAAATAGTTACCACATACAAAATTATCATAAGAATATTGTTAAGGCTATACTCTGCATATTCCTTGTAATCGTTAACTTTTATATCAATTTTTGTTGTTCCCAAAATATTAAAAATTGATAGAATCCCAAACATTGCCACAAGGATTCCCCATATTATTTTTTGAATTACATTTCCTGTTTTGTTAATTATTGCATTCATACTTTTCTCCGTTTCTTCTTTATTATTTAGATTTCATTGTCTAAGGTCTTATCCCACATATGCCGTGCAATTATGTTTTAACTTGCTAATCTTATCTAATTATCAGCTGTTCCAAGGATTATACTTATCAATCTCTTGTTTAACATTATTGTTCTATTCCAAGGATTGATTATTACACCCTCAATTTCATCCACTGTTAATGCTGATTGAAAAAGCTTATCCATATCTGTTAAAAAAGTAGATTTTACACTGTCGCCACCTTTTAACTCTTCATCAAAACCTGTAAAAGCAACCCACCAGTTTTTTCCGTCTGATGTTTTTACTGCCTGAACGTTCATTTCATTGCTTAATGGTGAAGGTTCAACTGCAATAATAAGCTGTCCCTGTTCTTTCATTCTTCTTCTGATAACTGTAAGTGCGTGCGCCAACAGTTCAGGTGTAGACTGACTTTGAAGTGTGGCAATGGCTTCTTCGATTTTTTCATTGCCCTGCAGTCCCTTGTCCACTTTTGAATTATCTTTATTCATATTTACTCCATTCGTAATTTTTTTTTCAAAATGATTCCTGATTATTTTGAAAGCCCTAGATTCCTAATTAGTTTTTGAATCATTTATTCATAATTATTAATTAAAGATTTTCCAATTATCTTAGATAAGATTTTGACCTTAGCATTTCTATTGCTTTGGAGGTCTTCTTGTCTGTGACTATTATACCCTTTTTTCCCGATTTTTGAAACTTAGTTTTGTCGGCACTGCTTTTAACATTTATGCCAAGCAACTGGTTGTTGAAAGTTGAGCTGTCCTTAAAGTCAAATATGCACAACTGATTTTTTGCTCTTGTAACTGCCACGTAATAAAGTCTTCGCTCTTCCTCGTAAGTTTTTATTTCCTCATCTGTGGCTTTCTTTCTGTTGGCAACCACTTTTTCAGGAAAAACTCCGTCCTTTACATCCATTATGTATACCGTATCGTACTCCAAACCTTTGCTTGAGTGAATTGTAGACAAAGTAAATTTGCAATCATAATTGTTCTTTTTATTCTTTATAATCATTGCCAGTTCATCAAGACGATTTAGAAAATCTTCCGGTGTTTTCTCATTTGCTGCCAAAGCCTGGAGAATACTTATCTTGCCATCTTTTATTTTTGCTCTTTCAAGATAAGCAGAATAGCCCATGAAATTAACAATTCTATAAACTGCTTTGTAGGCCGACTCTTCTAAAATGCTTTCTATATGAGTCTTCATTGCCTTTAGACTTTTCTCCGTGCCTTTTGGGATTCTTCCATATCTTAATGCACTGTCAATTACGGGAATGCCTTTTTCTTCACTTATACGGCAGGCTTCAATTGCTCCCATTTTGCTTAAATATGTTCCGATTTTAAAATATATCTGCATAAAGATTTCCGTATCCTTTGGATTTTCTGCAAATCTTATTATGTTTTTTATGTCTGTAACTATTTTGTGATTGAAAAACGTCAGGTCAGCGTTTTTGATTTTGTAATCAATGCCACTTCTCTCAAGCATATCCACAACTGGAATTATGCTTTCATTATCTCTGTACAAAACTGCCGTATCCACGTTGCAGTTTTCTGCCACCTTTGTTAAATAGCTATACTGAGACTTTCTTGTTTTTACTTCAATAAGTCGAATATCTTTTGCCATACCCCTTGAAGCTTTCATATTTTTCTTATGTCTTAATTTGTTTTTCTGAATAAATCTGTCTGCTGCAGTTACAATTGCTCCGTCAGACCTAAAGTTTTCTTCCATTAGAAGAATTTTTCCTTCAGGATAAGTTGACTCAAAAGAAAGCAATGCTTCCGGGTAAGCCGCCCTAAATCCGTAAATACTCTGATCCTCATCCCCAACCATGAACAGCTTCTTATTTTTCATTGCAAGTATTTCAATAATTTTGTGCTGGATTTTTGATGTATCCTGTGCTTCGTCCACGCAAATATATTGGTACATATTTTGAAAATATTCCAAAACCTGTGGTGTTGTCTTTAGCATTGTGTAGGCATAAACCATTTGGTCGTCATAATCCATTAATGACTGTCTGCGAAGTTCCCCACAATATGCCTTGTAAATTTCAGCAAGTGGCAGGTTTTCCTTCTTGCCAAGGCTTTCAATTTCTTCATTTGAAAGCATCATGTTTTTTATGTATGTAATCAGGGTAATAACTGTCTGCAAGTCATTTTCCGACGGATATTCGTTAAGTTCTTTCTGATAAATCAAAGACAATATTTTAGATTTAAAGCCTTCTTCCGTAATCAGGTCGAAAGCCTTTCTGCCGATGCAATTTCCGTAATAGTTAATTATTTTTGAACAAATTCCGTTAATTGTTCTAAACTCAAGTCTTGCCGCCAGCTGTTCACCAAACATTGTTTCAAATCTCTGTCTCATGTAGTTAGTTGCCGCAACTGTATATGTAACAGTGAGAATTGATTCAGGCTCTATTCCAAGACAATAAATCATATACCCCAGTCTTGTAACAAGAACCGTTGTCTTTCCACTGCCCGGAACTGCTAAAAGCAGTGTAGGATTTTGAACCGACTGCACTGCTTTTAACTGTTGATTATTTAGTTTTATATTAAACTGTTCCTTAAATTGCTCTAGCGTCATCTTTTTCATAATCAATAAACATTAAGAAGAAAGCAAAGAATAAAATTACTGAGCAACAAAGAATTGCTCTTTCGTGGAACATATGTATAAAGAAGTTACCGATTACTGCCCCAGTTACGAAGCATACAATAATTCCATAATATAATACTGCTTTCTTAAAATCTTCCTTATCTTTTTTGCGAATGAAATTACAAAGGTTCTGTGTACCACTTCTCAAATTTCCTATACACATAGTTGTGGCAATTCCGTTACCTCTGATTTTTCTAAAACTTTCAACCTGTATTCCGCAGGCAAAAGATGTAAGTGAGTTGGCTATAAGGTTCATGTCAAGTGGAATAAAAGCTACGCCCACAAGTATAATTCCCTCAAATAAAACAGCCACCTGTCTCCAATGTAAAAGGTCTCTTTCTTTGGCACGAACAAGCTCTGCTATGGCAATTCCTATTGCAAAAGCAAAAACCGGGAAGAAGTAATGAAGCGCTCCCCTGAGATTTCCCTCTGACAAATTTACACCAAACAGCAACATGTTTCCTGTCTGGGCATTTGCAAAAACCTGATCCCTCTGTATGTAAGAGTACGCATCCATAAATCCACCTGAAAATGCAAGAAGTATTCCAAGTTTTATAGTCTCTGACATCTGCCTTGTCTGTTTCATAATAATCAACTCCTATAATCATTTCTAATATTATCGTATAATTATTTATATATTTTTTTCATTTTCAAATTTTTAGGATTCTTTTTTTGCATTAATATAATTCATAATAAACTCTGCCGTCTTTTCAAAACCAATCTTACCTGTATCAAGACAAAGCTGATATTCTTTTGCATCTCCCCACACTGTGTCAGTGCAGTATTTATGGAAAGATGTTCTTTTCTCGTCAACTTCTTTTATATACTTTTCTGCCTCTTTTTCTGAAATTCCGTCTCTTTCCATAAGATGTTTTATTCTAAATTCTTTGTCCGCAAAAAGATATACTGATGTAACATCCTTGCTATCTTTGTATATTATATTAGCACATCTTCCAATAATTATGGCGTCTTTGTTTTCGGTAATAGCCTTAACAAGTTTTAATGACCTATCCATTGGCTTCGTATTTCCAAACCCCATTGCTATTCCATATAAAAGACTATTAATAGGTACTTCATTAAAAAAATTACTGTGTTCTTCAGCCTGTCCTAGCTGCTTTGCTTCTTCAAGCAATTTCTTTTTGTCAAAAAGTTCCATGCCAAGTTTATTAGCCAATATTCTTGCAACTTCATGTCCGCCGCAACCACATTGTCTTGCAATTGTAATTATCATAATATGCCTCCTATCCGCACCTCTTCAATCCTCGGTGGGATTTTTGCTTAATAGAATTTCCAAATTAATTTCTTATTAAATAAAAATCTGTCCGCCATTATTATAACTCTTTATATAAAATTTGCAAAAACAGATGCTCCTACCATTGTGCAAATTCCTGCTATTACTATTGAAAGGCTGCTCATTGCCCCTTCAATCTCACCCATTTCCATTGCTTTTGCAGTACCAATGGCATGGGAAGATGTTCCCAGAGCTATTCCCTTTGCCACAGGATTTGTTATTTTAAATATTTTGCAAACTGCCTCACCACATATGTTACCAAGAACTCCTGTAATGATTATTACCGCAACTGTAATTGTAACATACCCACCAAGTTCTTCTGAAATTCCCATTCCAATTGCTGTTGTAATGGACTTAGGCAACAATGTTACATATTCTTCATGACCGAAATTAAATATTAAAGCAAATACAAATATGCAAACCAAACTTGTAAGTACACCTGAAATTATGCCTGCAAATATTGCTACCATATTCTCTTTAAGTAATTTAATCTGCTGATACAAAGGTATTGCAAGACATACTGTTGCCGGTGTTAAAAGATAACTTAAATACTGTGCGCTTTTGTTGTAATTATCATAATCTACCCTAAACAAAATCAGACAGCATATTACAAATATTATTGAAATTAAAAGTGGGTTAAAAATAGCTGACTTAAATTTTCTTTTTAATAATAAGCCTAACTCGTATCCCATTACACTTATTACTACACCTATTGTTGTAGAATTAATTATCATCTGATTCATGTTTTTTTCTCCTCTTTATCACATACTGGGTTACTTTTCCTGACACAGCCATTACAAGGACTGTTGACACAAAAGTAATAATTATAAGTGGAATAAGCATGGTTTTAAGCTGTTTCCAATAAACAACTATTCCTACTCCCGATGCAATAAACATTAAAGGCATTATTTCTATTAGAAAAGTTCCTGACTCTTTTACATCGTCTACTTTCACAATGCCTGTCACAAGCAAAACCATCATCAGACACAATCCATAAATACTTGACGGTATTGCCAACGGAATTAAATATTTTAGAATTTCACCTATACAGGTTACTAACATAATAATCCCAAATTGTCTCATATATTTCATAATTTTCACCCTTCTTTCCACAAAACGCGACAGCCTTAACTGTCGCGTCTTTAATAATACATACTTTTTTTAATTATGTACATAGTTTTGTGGTATTAATTTAGGGCTTTTTTTGCACTTTCTAGTATTATTGTTTCCTGACTCTTTCAATTCTAATTACATAAAAAGCCCAAAACAGTGTACTTATTATAGTTAACATCGCTCCTGCAACTATTCCGGGGCTTTTGTATGTAACATTAATAGTGTGTCTTCCCTTTAAGACTTTTGCCCCAATATATCCTATTCCTGAGTTGAAAGTTTCTGTCTTTTTCCCGTCAACATAAATCTTGTAGCCTTTGCTGTACGGAATTGATAGTTGAAGTATTTTGTCCTGACTTACTTTAATGTTGCCACTTATATGATTGTCAGACAGCTTAACATTTTCAAGTGCTTCTTTCTTTAAGTTTGCTGCAGCATTATCATAATTACTTGCGGGTACCATTGCTGCATAAACGTCTTTGAAAGTGTATTTTCTGTTGCTGTTAAATTTAATATCTACGTGGTTCTGGCTTTCCTTAGAATATCCTATGTTAAAAACACTGGCTTCTTTGTAATAATATCCGTCAGAGTAATCGCCTATAACTCTAAGATTTCCTGTGTTGCCATCACCTTTATACTCTGCCGCCGTGTCACCCTGGTCTGTATCCTTAACATGAACTCCCTTAAAAACAATATAAGTAAGGCAATCTTTTAAGCCATTAAAATTATATTCCAAAGCTCCGCCGTATTTTGCTTTCAGGTAACTTTTTCCTGCATCAATGTTTTTCTCATTATTAATTTTCATTTCAGAAGTGTAAACACCTGTTACGTTTTGGTTATTTTTTATTTCTGTATTGTTGTTATCACTTGTTGCTTTGTTATTTTCGCTTTCTGTTTTTGTTTTGCTATTTTCAAAATTTTTTTCTTCAATCCTATTATCTACAACTGAACTGTTAAGCAGTGCCATTTCTCTTTCAATTGGATTTAATTTGTCATATTCAGTTCTTGTCATATAACTTGAATATGTGACTCCAAGTGGCAGATAATTTTTGTTTTCATAAAGGCAAACTTTCCTGCAATCTATTGTTTCTTCTTTTATTTTTTCAAAACCATAAGGTGCCTTTCCACCGTAGTTCACATAATATTTGGTACTTGCCAGCGCAAGCATTCCTATTCTGTCCTCCAAACCTTTTATAACATATGACCTATAGCAGTCCGAAAGGCAAGTTGACACATACATATCTGTCATTTTCCCCGGAATAATACTGTAATAGAAACCGGTCTGATTGAAACCGCAATAAGCAGACTTGTTACTCCTACTTCTAAGTCGCTCAGTTCTATAAAAACTATCATCTTTAATAGACTTAATCATTTTCACGTCAGCTGTGTTCATTTCTTTTTCAAGAGTGCCTTTATTAACATAATCCTTGCTATTATATGAATAATTTTCACCAAAAATCATATTCATGTTAATAACTATTGTAATTATGGACGCTAATGTTACTAAATATGGAAGGAACTGCTTTACTTTTTGTTGTTTTAATTTAATAAGATTTTTCTTATCTAATATGCTTATGCTTCTTAAATCATCTATGGCAAAAGCAACTGCCACCGAAAGAATCAGTGCCATTCCGTAGCTAAATCGCATTGTTACATATGAAAATCCGTTCATCATTTTTCCTACCATTGGGAATAATAGCATAATAAACATTATTGCAAATAATGTGAGTATTTTTTTGTCACTGCTTTTTCTAAAAATCAAAAGAACTACTATGGCGATTACTCCAAGAATTCCAATTCCCGGAATTGTAAACATATTCATATCATTGTCTGTTATTATAAAGTTCTTTAGAAATTTCTCATAATAGTCATCTCCAAAAAAAGTATCCGGTATAGCAATCTTTGTGGTTGTTCTTACATTATTAAGGAATGCATAAACTGAGGGAATCAAAAGCATTGCGCCCATACAAGTTCCCCATATATATGAAATCACAATTCTTCCAATGCTTCCTGCAAGTTCTTTTATACCTTTAGCCCTATAGCTTCCAATCTGTCTTACAAAGAAATAAATTGTCGCCATAACCGTATTAATATACATAAAATAATAATTATTAATAAAAGCTATACTTACAACAGCTACCAAAAGTCCTATTTTTTTCTTTGCTATTACCCTTTCCACTGCTGCAATAAGAAGTGGCAGATACATTATTCCGTTAAAGAACATAGGATGTCTTATGCCTCCCAAAAGTGCATAATTACAAAACGGATACAAAATGCAGGCAGGAAGTATTGTTGATGTTTTTGTTTTTCCTAATGTTCTTAAAAGATAGGCAACAAATAAGCCGCTTAAATACATTCTTACAAAAATCAATATTTCATACATTAATTCCATTGCATTCTCCGGGAAAAGAACTGTAAGCAATGTGACCGGATCGCCAAAGCCATAATAATTAAGAGTTCCAATTACATCAAATCCCTGTCCAAGATTAAAATCAATCATTGGAAAACTTCCCTTTGTGAACAGATTAATTATGTACTGCCTTATGTATTTCAGGGCAATCACATGCTGAAAAAGCCCATCAATGCTCCATATAAATGTTTTTCCCTCCGAATCAAAAATTCTGTCCAATACAAAAGCCAGGCACAAAAATATAAAAGTATAGATTAATACAAATCCTAATATATTTCTAACCTGACTTTTTTTGTTATTATTCATTTTCTTCACTCCCCTATAATCGTGATTTTCATCACCTTTTTATTCATAGAATTGTTCCTGATAACGTAATGTTATCTTAAAAGACCTAATATTTATGAATATATTTCTTAAGATTTATTTAAGTTTTCCCCTCAAGTGAAATTTTGTTTTTCTTTTATTTGT
>OGXV01001862.1_pt1 | contig 12020 bp, 7 predicted proteins | sample 1576391 | NCBI WGS metagenome assembly OGXV01 (sample SAMEA3541586, study PRJEB24748) | human gut metagenome | biome: human gut; feature: human-associated habitat; material: faeces | place: China | collected 2012 | reverse complement strand
ATAATAATGTAGATCCAGAAACTGCTCCTAAAACGCGCAGCATTATTATACAACCTGCACATGCATACTTATATAATAAAGTTATATCCATATCTTTTGAAGAAGTGATGCCAGCAGTCACCATCAAGATTACCAAAGAATCTACCGATGAAACTGTTTACTCACAGGAATATATAAGTCCAACAACAATCTCTGTAAACTTGAACCTACTAGATTCAGGAACATACTACATAGAAATCAGCTCGGACAATATTTCGTTACAAGGAGAATTCCCCTTGTAGCATAGTAATAATTTAAAAACTTAATTAAGATGAAAACATTAAAATTAACTGTTTTCGAAGCAGATGCTCTTTCTAAAAAAGAAATGAGCAAGGTATTAGGCGGTAATGTTTGCGGATGTGGATGCCCAGGGCCATCTAGTACTGCTGCAAACGGAAATGCTAATGTAAAAGGTAACAAATACACCAACACTTCATTTGACAAAATGGAAATTGTAGTAACGCCCTAACGGATATTAACCTAAAAAGCCTGGGTTGTAGATAGCTATTTACAACCCAAACTTTATGAAAATAAGAAAGTAAATATATGACATCCTTTTATACTCGGTCAAACAACAATAATTATTATCACTTCAATTTCAACACGAAAGTTCTTTCGCTTATTTCACCCATCACCTTTAGGATTAACACATTAATGAATGAAGGAAAGGATGAAGCGAATATATTAGCAATATTATCAGCTGAATATAATCTCAATTCTAATGATGCAAAATTCTATCTAAGCCAATATTCCCTATTTGAAGAAGCAACTACACAATACTCAATAGCTGAAAACTATAATGTGGAGTTGACTCCTCAGATGATAGAAACAACCTTAAGTAATTTGGAACAAATTACTTTTGAAGTAACTGATGCTTGCAACCTTAAATGCAAATATTGTGGATATGGTGACTTTTATGAAAACTATGACACGCGTACACACAAGAATTTACCAATAGAATATGCAAGAAGGTTAATAGAGTTTTTATCTAAGTATTGGGAAACAAAAGAGAATATATCAGAAGGAGAAGTTATTTATGTCAGTTTTTATGGCGGAGAACCTTTATTAAATATGCCTTTCATCAAAAGCATAGTACGCTTATTCGATAGCTACAATCTGAAACGGCCAATCAAATATACAATGACAACAAATGCCATCTTACTAAAGAAACATATCAGCTATCTGGCATCACATGATTTTCACTTACTTATCAGCTTAGATGGGAATAAATACAATAATAGCTATCGTGTGTGGCCAAACGGAAAGAGTTCTTATAATATTGTGTATGAGTGCATGAAATATATACAAGATAATTTACCCGCATATTTTAAAAATAACATAGAGTTCAATGCCGTTCTACATGACAAGAACTCTGTTGAAAAGATAATCAATTTCTTTAAAAAAGAATTCTCCAAGACCCCACTTATAGGAGAATTAAATCTTAATGGAATCAAAAAAGAAAAAAAAGACGAGTTTAAAACTCTATTTAGAGATACAGCACAAAGCATAAATGAATCCTCACAAAAAGGGAAATTAGAAAAAATAATGCAAGACAAAGACCCTTTTTTAAACTTGTTGACAGTATTTATACAACGTAATAGCATAATGTCTTATTCTGATTACAATTCTCTATTCTCTCTGAAAAGAAAAATACAGAGTTTACCAACAGGGACCTGCATTCCTTTTAGCAAAAAAATATTTATTACTGTAAATGGTAAATTATTGCCATGTGAGCGAATCGGACAAGAATATAGCCTAGGGCATGTAACAGATCAGAAAGTTGAACTTGACTTGAACGCCATATGCAAATATTACAATAAATGGCTAATGCCGATAAGCCAAAAATGTAGCACTTGCTATATGAGACATTCCTGTCAACATTGCATATTCAATTTCCCCAAATCTGATAAACCTTTCTGTATAGATTATCTAAATAAAGAAAATTTTAAAAGATTTTTAAAAAGGACAATAGATTATCTCGAAAGAAACCCGCAGAGTTTTCACCATATAATGAAAGACATCATAATGAGATAAATTATGGAAAAGCAAGAAGCACTTATTATTCACCCCTATACCTATATTACCTTGATTGGGGAAGATTACCTACTGTATAACACCATCAATGGGGAATATATAAGAGGAAATGATTTAAACATTGCAAAAATCATAAAAAGGCTTTTATCTACTAATAGCCAATGGATATATCATGTACCAACTGAAGATAAAGATATAGGCTTAAGCAATTTCATTCTTGAGGTTAAAGAAAAAAATATCGGTGATTACATAAAAAACTATAATAAGCAAGGAGCTATTCAATTCTATCCCATAAAGAACATTCAACATGATATAAAGAGGTATAAAGGATATAGCGAGTACAAGTCTGGTGACAATGTAGCAAAATATCTTCATGAATTATCTATTTACATAAACAACCAATGTACACAAAAATGCCAATCATGTAACCAAAGCTACAAACAGTATACATTCTGTCGCAAAGAAAAAGAGATTATTAACATAGACCTAAAAGCACTGTCTACCTTTATAGAAAAAACAGCACTCCCATCATTATATAGAATCAATATTTGGGGAGGAAACATTTGGAATTATCCTCAACTCAAAGAGTTACAACTAGAGCTATCTACTTTAAACGTAGACATATATTACCACACCTATATTTCCAACTTTAATCTGAAACAAATAGATTTAAACAGCTTTAAACATATTGTAATATTAGTAAATATCGCCGAATACAAAGAAACATATAACGAGGCTTTTCATGTAATAGAGAACATAGAATATAATTTCTTTATTACAAATGAGACAGAATTAAACATGGCTCATAGCCTTATTAAGAAGCATCAGCTAATACATTATCAGATAAGACCAGTTTACAACAAAAAAAATTATGAATTCTTTAAAGAATTCGTATTCATCAACGAGGAAGATATCTTTGAACGAACGCATACTTTCCAAGATATATTCAGAAATGACACATTAAACTGTAATTATTTCGGAAAAATGGTTATATTTGAAAATGGAGATGTTTTCACAGATGTCAACCAAAAGGCTACCGGAAATATTTATCAGAACTCTATTTCTGAATTGATATGGAAAGAGTTGGAAACAGGGAAGTCGTGGCTCAGAATAAGAAAACAACAAAAACCTTGCAATAAATGCATTTTCAGAGAATTCTGTCCACCTACTTCAAATATAGAAATGGCATTGAGAAAAAATGACCTTTGTTATAAATCAATGGAATGAACAATATAAAGAGACATATTATCTTTGTTTCTTTCATCCTTTTGTTTCGTCTTTGCTATGCCCAAACTACCATCGAAGGACAAGCCACAGATGAGAAAGGAAATTCTATCTCTGATATTAGTATAATTATCACCACTACAACAGCCTCCCCCGAAACCTTAGGCTATGCTTTTACTGATAAAAATGGATATTATAACATTCAATTCAGCTCAGAAGAAAAACAAATAAAAGTACAGTTTTCCGGATTCAATATACAGAAAATAGAAACAATACTCCCTAATCGTTCCACTACCTTTAACCCAACCGTAAAAGAGGAAGCTATCAATCTGAAAGAAGTTATTGTAAAAGCAGAGAAAATCTGGCAACAAGGAGATACATTGAACTATAATGTAAACTCCTTTATGTCCGATAATGACGCTTCTATCGGCGAAGTACTGAAAAAGATGCCAGGAATTAGCATAAAGCCATCAGGAACCATTGAATACAAAGGCAAAGCTATCAGTAAATTTTATATTGAAGGAATGGATTTGTTAAAAGGACGGTATGGAATTGCAACTAACAACATTCCCCCTTCTTCCATCTCTACCGTACAAATATTGGAAAACCACCAAGAAGTGAAAGCTCTGAAAAATCTGGAATTCCCGGATGCAGCCGCCATCAACCTGAAGTTAAAAGATTCTGCAAAAGGAATTTTCAACCTTATAGCACAATTAGGTTTAGGAACAGACAAAAATATGCTATGGGAGAATGAGCTGATAGGAACCTATTTTACCCGCAAACGCCAACATTTTATTACTTACAAGAATAACAACAACGGGGCTAATTTGGCAAAAGAACTGACATCACATGCTGATGACTCCCCATTAGTTATCAACCAGTTCATCCAAATGGAAATACCATCTCCTCCCGGTATTGAATTATCCAAATATAACTTTAACAACACAAATGCAACAAGTGCAAACAATATATGGAAATCATCCAAAGGAGATGAAATAAATATGAATATTGTCTACATGAACGACCATGAAAAACGTAATAGTTATGAGCAAACAATCTACATGATGCCTGATGGAAGTCCAAATACGATAGAAGAAGAAATGGCGTCTACCTCTACAATCAACAAATTGGAAGGGAATATATCATACAACCGCAATAAAGAAAATAATTACCTTGCCAATGACGTGAGCTTTTCGAGTGAATGGGAACGAGGGATTGGAAATATATTTAATGAACAGGATATCAACCAATCATTGAAGATGAAAACATTTCAAGTATCAAATGCATTACATTGGATTCGAAAAAAAGACGAATATAAAGGGATAGAATTAGAATCACATACACATTTCGGAATAAAACCACAAAAAATGTATGTACGTCCTTGCTTATTCGACGATTTATTTTCCGGAGAAGATATAACAGGAGTTCAACAGAATGTTACAAATACAGATTTCACCTCACGCAACTCAATTTCTTTACTGACAGCATGGATGATTGGCAATATACGCATCAGTCCTGCCGGGATATTCAATTTGAGATACAGTAGGCTAAGGAGTAAATTATTTCCTATTCAAACATTAGAAGACGCTTACAATAGGAAACTTCAGAACAACGCTCACTTTTATGAAATAGAAAGCGGAATCTCTGCTAATATTGATTACAAGATCAAACGCATTGAAATTACATTATTTCTCCCGATTAAGTTCAATTATAACCACTTGAAGCAGAAAAAGCAAGACTTTACAATAAATAAATCAGAAGTCGTTGCAGAGCCGTTCTCCTCCATCAGATATAGAATAAACTCTCATTGGGAAACGTCTGCAAGCTATAATCTCAACTATGGGAGATCTAGCATGCAAAATCTTTATGGTGGCTACATTTTAACTAACTACCGCAATCTGAACAGCTACCAAGCAAATCTTGATAAGTCAGTATACCAAAACACCAATCTTAAAATCAACTATAAGAATGTAGCTAATATGCTCTTTACAGGGATTAATATTACGCATAGTCAATATAAACCACGCATTCTGTATGGCTATAATCTGGACGGAGCTCTTTCACGAATGATAACCCATAAGACCAACAAGAGTGGGAATATTTGGTATATTGGTTTCCGAGTAAGTAAAGGCTTCTCTTGGAAAAATCTCAATTTAGAATTAGAAAGTGCATGGAGCAAAAATGAATCACCTCAATTAAGGCAAGAAGAAGTGGTTTACTATTTATCGCAAACTGCATTCGTAACAGGCAAGGCCAACATGACCCCCTTTAAATGGCTTTCATTCGATTATCAAGGAACTTGGCAATGGAATCAATCATGGATTAAGAATGGAGGAAACTTTCCAATCAGCCGAACTCTTACCAATAAAACTACTGCTAAAGCAACAATAGTATCGGGCTTGATTCTTTCGGGAACGTTAGATAACTATTATAACAATCAAATAGAAGGTAACAAGTCTTTCACCTTAGTGGATATGAATCTCAGTTATAAATGGAAAAGTACAGTATTCACTTTAGTGTGGAATAATATCTTCGACATAAAGAAATACACCTATTCCTATACCAGCAGTATGAATAAGTATTACTCTGAATATCGCATACGCCCGACATCGGTTATGTTTAAAATCAAATTCAAAATATTATAAACTTAAAAACAGTTACTATTATGAGAAAAATTATCTTTGCCTTGCTATTAGGCGCGTTCTCTACGGTACAGGCACAAATAGAATTTGCACCGGCACCTAAATTATTAAATAAATATGACATTATAGATACTTGTCTGTTCAAAATCACCTATAAGTTGAAAATTGTGCCTGACCCTCAAAAGAAAAGTTATACCTATAATGATGTGCAAATTCTGGAAATAGGGAAAAATGGCGCAAAAAGTTATAGCTATATGCTTTATGAAAAAGACTCTATTTGTACAAAACTAAATGCTAAAGGTGTGTCTAATACTCCTTTGTTACAAAAAGCTGTTCTGCCGATGGAGGTTTTTGTATCTGGAAAAGATAATCAAACGACTGTGGTTTACAGAACAATCTTAGGTGGCCCTATTTACATTTACACGGAACCCACAGAGAATATAAAATGGACTATAGTATCAGGCCGGAAAACAATATTGGGATATGACTGTCAGAAAGCTACCGCTACTTTTAAGGGACGAGACTATGAAGCTTGGTTTACGATGGATATACCAAGTAAATATGGTCCATACAAATTTGTAGGCCTTCCGGGACTCATCCTTTCAATTCAAGATAGTAATAAAGAATACAATTGGGAGTGTATCGGAATAAAGAAAGGTAACAACAAAACAACTATAAATAAGTATAAATGGGAGTACAACAATACTACTCCAGAGAAATTAGAACAGACCGTTTCACGAATGTATAAAGACCCCATTCATTTCATGCAATCATTAGGTGCTAAGGTCAGAAATGAAACTAATAGCGGACTAAGTATGTCTTATAATCCTCTTGAAAAATAATAATATAAATGAGAAGTATCCCATACTATCCACAGCACGACACCATGGATTGCGGCCCTACCTGCCTCCGCATGGTAGCCGCTTTCTATGGCAAACGTTATTCACTGGAAGGGTTAAGGGAAAAATCATTTATCACCCGTGAAGGAGTATCCATGCTCGGCATCAGCGAAGCGGCAGAAAAGATTGGTTTTCGCAGCATTTGCGTACAAGTGGGTTATGAAAAACTGAAAGAAGCTCCTTTACCTTGTATTATACATTGGAACCAGCAACACTTTGTCGTGGTATATAAGCTCAACGACAAGCATGTTTGGGTGGCCGATCCCGAAGCAGGAAAGCTAAAATACACCAAAGAAGAATTCTGCAATTGCTGGCTGAGTTCCCGAAAGAAGGAAGAAGACACAGGAGTAGCGTTATTGCTGGAACCCTCTCCGAATTTTTACGAGATAGAAGACGAGGAGGACAAAGTGAACCGCAGAGGATTTGGATTCTTGTATTCGTATCTCCGTCCGTACCGGAACTTGGTAGGGCAGTTATTCTTAGGTTTACTACTGGGCAGCATGATACAGCTCATGTTACCTTTCCTCACACAATCTGTAGTAGACTTCGGTATCAATAACCAGAATCTTGGTTTTATCTATCTGGTACTGATAGCTCAGTTGATGCTGTCTTTCAGCAGCAGTGCCGTAGAGTTCATACGGGGATGGATATTGCTACATCTGGGTACTCGCATCAACATTGCCCTCATATCAGACTTCCTCATCAAACTGATGAAGATGCCCATCAACTACTTTGACAGTAAGATGACAGGAGACATCTTGCAACGCATTAACGACCACAAGCGCATACAGGACTTTCTGACAGGAAGCAGCCTCAGCGTTATCTTCTCCGTGTTCAATATCATAATCTTCGGCATTGTATTGCTGGTGTACAGCGGTATGATATTTCTCATTTTCATGTGTGGAAGTGCCTTGTACGTGGCATACGTCTGGCTATTCATGAAGAAACGCGCCGAACTGGATCATAAACGTTTCGCCCAGCAGAGTGCCAACCAAAGTACGGTAGTGCAACTGGTAAACGGCATGCAGGAAATAAAGCTCAGCGCCTGCGAACAGCAAAAACGCTGGGAATGGGAACGGATACAAGCTAAATTATTCAAAGTAAACATTAAGAGCCTTGCCCTGCGTCAATATCAAGACTCGGGAGCAGTACTGATAAATCAAAGCAAAAACCTGTTGATAACAGCACTTGTAGCAAGCTTGGTGGTGAAAGGAGAAATGACGCTGGGTATGATGCTCTCTGTACAATACATTATCGGGCAACTGAACAGTCCGGTAAATGATCTCATTGCCTTTGCACGCGATATGCAGGATGCACGCCTTAGTATGAATCGCCTCAGCGAAGTGCGTGACAAACCGGATGAAGAAGATCCCACACGCGAACTGATACGTGATATTCCGGAAGGAAAAGAAATAAGACTCCAAAACCTTAACTTCAAATATGACCCGCTCAGCGAGTACCCTACGTTGGACAATGTAAGCCTGGTGATTCCACCGGGTAAGCAGACGGCCATCGTAGGTATGAGTGGAAGCGGAAAGACAACACTCGTTAAATTACTGTTAGGATTCTACCCGCCCGCAAGCGGCGATATCTTTGTCGGGGATACTCCACTGGAGAATTACAGTATCCGCGAATGGCGCAAGCGGTGCGGTGTAGTAATGCAAGACGGTTTTATCTTCTCCGACAGCATAGCCGGAAATATAGCTCCGGGAGTAGAGCATATCGATAAGCAGCGATTGCGCCATGCCGCAGAAGTAGCAAATATACATAGCTTTATCGAGGAATTACCCTTGGGGTACAATACCAAGATAGGACAAGAAGGTCATGGATTGAGCCAAGGACAGAAACAGCGTATTCTCATAGCCCGCGCCGTATATAAAGACCCGGAATTTATCTTCTTTGATGAAGCAACCAATGCATTGGATGCCAATAATGAACGCACCATAATGAATAACCTGGAGACGTTCTTCAAAGGCAGAACATCCGTAGTAGTAGCGCATCGATTGAGTACAGTGAGAAATGCAAACCAAATTATTGTAATAGAACAGGGAAGAATAGCAGAAACCGGAACACATGAGGAACTGATAGCTTTGGAAGGAAGATATTACAGGTTGGTAAAGAATCAACTGGAACTATGAAAGATGAAGAAAAAGACATAGAATTAAGGTGTGAGGAGGTACAGGAGATATTGACACGCCCGCCACACGCATTAGTCAGATGGGGAATAACAGTATTCTTCGGAGTGCTGGCATTGCTCTTCATTGGGGGTTGCTTCTTCAAATATCCGGATATCGTAAGTGCAGAAATCACCATTACTACAGAGCATCCGCCCGTATGGATCGTGGCAAGAGGAAGTGGAAAAATTCAGGAGGTATATCGAAAAGACCGTGAAACCGTAAAAGCGGGAGATATCATAGCTGTACTGGAGAATCCTGCCGCCACTGCCCATGTATTGGAACTGAAAGAAAGGATTACTTCCTTCATACTGACGGATAGTTGTATCTGCCAAGCCGTGTTTCCAGAGAAACCGGAACTCGGAAACATTCAGAATGCTTATGCCGCTTTCATCAAATGCCTGACAGATTATCGTAATTTTCTGTCGATAGACCTCTACGCACAGAAAGAACAGGCCGCCTGCAAAGAACTGCAAGAGTATCAGAAGTACATCCGGCATCTGAATAAACAAGCAGAACTTGATGAAGAACAAGTACAGATAGCCTCCGCTACACATAGCCGGGAAAAGAAGCTCTTCGACAAAGGATTAATATCGAAAGCTGATTATGAAGAAGCACAACAAACCTATCTGAATCGCAGGCAAGGGCGAGAGCAACTAATGACTTCACTTTCATCTGCCAGAATACAAGAGGCGCAATTACAACAGAATATTGTAGAAATCCGTATGGAACGTAATCGGGAAGCCAATACAATAAGCACTTCGTTAAAATCAGCCCTCAATGATTTACAGGTAAGCATCAGCGATTGGGAGTTGGGGTATCTCTTTACCAGCCCTGCCAGTGGTATATTATCTTACAATAATATCTGGCAGAAGAACCAGAATGTCAATGCGGGAGATAAAGTATTCTCTATTGTAGCCTCTACTCCCGGTGACATTATAGGAAAAATAAAATTACCCGTCAGCGGATCAGGCAAAGTATGCCCCGGACAAAGAGTGAATATCAGTGTGACAGGGTATCCATACATGGAATTCGGCTTCCTCACCGGGGAAGTGCTGTCTGTTTCACTATTAGCAAGCGAGGACAATATGTACACTGTCACGGTAGGTCTGCCACAGAACTTATGCACCTCATATGGCAAGCAACTGGACTTTAAAGGAGAGCTTTCCGGCACAGCAGAGGTCATGACGGATGAACGGAGCGTAACTGCACGTCTACTCAGTCCGCTCCGCTATCTGTGGGAGAAATATCTATAATAACCCAGCATTATGATATGGAAAGGAATAAAAGTGATTAACCTATCCGAAATATACAAAGCATAACCAATAGAAATTTAACAGATGCTCCGAATATTAGCAATATATATCGGACATGACACATCTATATATCGGATGTGCAGCATCTATATATCCAACGCCACCGATATGATATATAGACGTTAAAAGTCAACGGAATCGGACTTGCCTGAAATTACATTGCTTGTTGTGGATAAGAACAAGCAATGTAATCATTCTCAACATTACTTGTTCCGGATCACAACATTACTTGTTTTCAGATTTTATTCAATACATTAAGTGTTCTTTTTCCTCTTTCAGCCTTCAGTTTCCCCCGATCCCCTGTTCATCGGTAGTAAGGGTCTCCGCGATGGCATCTCTGCTTATTTTTCGCTTGTCTCGACTCATAACTCTGAGCAATTCCCATTTTCTAACAATTTGAAGTTATAGTTCTTTCTTGAACCATTTGTCCGGTAGCAATTCTCTGAGTATTTCCGGATACATTCCCGGGTCGGGCAATTTGGCAAGTCTGTCCAGTATATCCTTGAAGTATTCGAATGTATTGATATTATTCAGTTTGCAGGAACATGCCAGCGAATAAAATAGCACTGAACGTTTTGCTCCCTGGTGGCTTGCGGCAAAAAGAGAACTTCTTCTGCTCATGCTTATCGTTCTCATGGTTCGTTCAATGGCATTGTTGTCCAAGTCATATTCCGCCCCCTTGATATAGGAACATAAAGACTCGAACTGGTTCAAGACCTTGTTGCAGGCCTTGTACAGTGCGCTTTTGGGTAGTGTTGTAGGTTTGGCCAACACTTCTTTTATCGTATTCTCTATTTCCTTGAAAATGGGCGGAGCGTATTCTTGTCTGTATTTAACTATTTTCTCCGGCGACCATTCTTCTCCCATTCTGTGGTCCTTTTGATAAAGTTTATTGATTTTCCTCACTATCCTTCCCGCGTCCTCACTTTCCTTTATGTCCAGGAAATTCCTTTTGCAATGCTGCCAGCATGTGAGGTGTATGGCATCCGGGTAGCCTTCGCCCTCTATTTCCCTGTAACTGACCGGCCCGTCCGTCTGTACAGCACCGCGATAGCTACGCGGCAGATAATCCGTGAATACTTCTTTCCCTCTGGAGCCTTTATTATAGAACATGTGGACGAGATTCAGGTGGCGGGCCTGAGCGCACCAGATGTATGCCTTTGAACTGTAAATGCCGCCGGTGGAGCGGAGGCCCTGTTCCAGTACGGCTCTTTTCATCGCTCCATCCATAGACTCAATCAGGGCGTACGCCTTGGCGAGCAGGCCGTCCAGCGTCCCTTTGCCCACGTCAAAGCCGCATTCATTGAAGAGACGCGCTATGCGTTCCACAGGCAGGAAGTATGCGTAGCGCAGTTGTAGGATGGCGGCTATGAACGAGGAGTCGAAATTCGAGTTGAAGACGGGCGCCGGGGGCGCGAGGGGCGTTACCGCTTTTCCGTCCACCTGGCAGACGTTTAGTGTATAAATATGCTTGATGAACTTCCCGGGGATGTACTCGTATCTGATGACCATCCTTGTCCGAAGAACCTTGGCGGACTTCCCGCCAGTGTCTCCGACGGATTCCGGCCAGACCTCATGATGGCGGACTTCCGAACAGAAATATTCCTTGCGTTTGGCATTATTGTTGCCGCGACTTTTCGCTCCCGCCCAGCGGGACGGCTTTTCCGTTGCTTCACCGGCTGTCGATTCATC
>OGXV01001858.1_pt1 | contig 12028 bp, 6 predicted proteins | sample 1576391 | NCBI WGS metagenome assembly OGXV01 (sample SAMEA3541586, study PRJEB24748) | human gut metagenome | biome: human gut; feature: human-associated habitat; material: faeces | place: China | collected 2012 | reverse complement strand
TTCTTAATAATGTCCAATAACGATCATTTTCAAGACTAAGCTCAGCACAACGTTCATCCATGTAAATCTTCTTTAATTCACTCCCTGTTTCCTCTGTTAATGCGGGTAAGCCACCATGAACCGTACGAGTTTTATTTATATACTCACGAGCTTTAGTATCATTTCCCAAATTAAGATATGCTTCGGCTGCATTTAGATAACAACGTCCTAAACGGAAAATTACAGCTACAACCATATCTAATTGAGGGACACCATCACCCAATGTAAATGTTTGCGGAACATATTTCTTAAATGCATATCCGGTTGTAGTCCCAGATTCACGATTATTGGCTTTTTTCCATGAATCTGGATAATAATTTCCACCAGTACGTGTATACACGGTACACTGCATATATTGACTTCCATCATATACTATATTTTCATAAAAACGTTTATCACGATTACCAAACATAGCATCACTAACACTAGTATAAGATGAAGCTTCTTTTAAGACACGTTTCTTACGAATTCCTTCCGTAGCATTTTTATAATATTTAGCCTGTGCAGCATCTTCTTCTACAATATTAAAATTATTTTTGAACCGCTGAGATTCTTCCCAACGACGGGCTTTACCATCTTCATCAACTACATAATAAGCATCTTCTATAGTACGTGGATCTGGGTAATAGGAACCATAACCATTCAATTCTAATGTTCCAAATGGTTGAAATGAATAATTAAATTTATTTTCGTCTATCATACTCCGCATCATTTTCCCGTAACGACGACGAAATTCCTCATCTTTAGTCTGCGAATATTGCTTATTACGATACATACCTAATATAACCTCCTTACTCGTTGACGAAGAATATGAATAATCATCAAACATTGAGTGGTAATTCTCTGCTGCCTCTAATGAATATTTATTTAAAGCGTCCAATTGTTCAACTGCCCAAATTGCTTTCTCATAATAAGTCTTAGGGTCAGCTTCACCATAGTAATTTAAATACGTTCCGCCATGAATACCAATTTCTGATAATAAAGCATAGGCAGCACCACGACCGACTTGCCCACTTGGTACATCTACTTTCAACAAATTGATATGCTCTTCATTTAACAAATCATTAATAATATAATCATAAGTTTCTTTCATACTGGCACGAGGTAATTTTAGTTTGGCAATAGCATCAGCATCACCAGAATCATCTCCCCATTCATCTAAGACATCATCAACAATAATCCAACCACCAAATTTACGTGCTTGCTGGAAATAAAGAGCAGCTTTAATCAAATAACACTGACCAAGCAAGTGATTGGCTTCTGATTCTGTTATTGCAGCGCGATAAACAGGATTGTTCAAATTTCGAATAGCAATATTTATATTACGTACATTACCGAATTTATTCCAGCCAAAATTATTACTGATAGTCCATCCGGCATCAGACTTATTTCGACTTGAAACCCAGTTGGTCAGTGAAAGGTCTGATTGTTGATCTCCAAAGTCATCCGCACCATCCATATGTCCTAATGAGCGTAACATCCCATATTCACGATAAATATTATCCTGTGCTAAAGCAGCACTACTCCAAATATCCTCTTCAATATATGTATCAAGAGGACGTTTATCCAATACATCCGTACATGATGTGTTCACTCCTAATATAAAGAACAAACACGTTCCTAATAATATTTTTTTCATTGTATAAATTGCTTTTTAGTTATTACTTAAAAACCCAAACTGACCATTATAGAATATGTTTTAGTCATAGGATAAGCCCAGTTTTGTGTCTCCGATTGTTCTGGATCCAGCCATCCGGACACATCTGAGAATGTTAATAGATTAGTCCCTACAAGGGAAAGTTTAGCACTTGATAACCATGAAACCTTCTTTAGTAGTTTATATTTAAAATCATAGCCCAGTTGTAAGTTCTTCAAACGTAAATATGCACAATTAACAGACCAAAAAGTTACATCTGCTTGCATATTATTAGTAGTTCCCTGATTAAGATCTGGCAAAGGAAAACGAGCTCCAGTATTATCCGGACGCCAGTAATCCAATTGGTCTTTATATAAAAGACGTTCTACACCAGCTGGCTTTACATTATTTCCAATTTTACTATATTTAGTACCTGAACCTTGAAATAAACCTGTTAATGAAAAGCCTTTGTAACCAAGATTAAAGTCTATTCCATATTGCATGATAGGCTTTGAAGGCATATTATTATATATCTTATCATCAGAATTAGTTCCATCAGTATCAATACGTCCATCGCCATTTATATCCACATAACTAATATCACCAGTCTTTAAACCGTCACTCCAAGTCGGACGCGGAGAATTAATCAAATCGGAAGGAGTTTGATACAAACCATTTGAGACCCACATTCTATCTCCGGAAGAAAGTGTTTTACCTACTGAACGTCTCAAGGGGTTAGAAGAAACATCCCAAGCTTCATTTTTACGTACCCACAATTCATCATAAAAAGAGATGTTACCACCAACATCATAAGTAAAAGCGCCCCACGAATCCTTCCAACGCAAAGTAAACTCAGCACCAGCACGCCGAAAAAGATCATCGGACATCACTTTAGGTAAACTGGTTCCCAATGTGGTAGTATAGTAATCGGCAGGATTAATATCATAACCGTTGATTTCTGTCACAAAATAGTCTGCTGTACCACTTAATCGGTTATTAAAGAAAGCAAAATCCATACCATAATTAAAAGTTTTGTTTGTATACCAAGTTAATACCGTAGAAGGTATGCCGGGTGTTGTAACAGAACCTGCACGGTCTCCGTTTATATCAAAGCTAACATCACCCAAGGTCCAACTAGTTAAGTAATTAAACCGTCCCGCTTCTTGTCCTGTTTCTCCATAAGAAAAGCGGAATTTTAGCATATCCATTTTGACAGCTTCACGTATCTTTTTCATAAAAGGCTCATCAGAAATGATATAACCCAATGATGCAGAAGGGAAAAATCCCCATCGTTTATCAGGAGTAAACCCATCACTACCATCATACCGAAAACTTGCATTCAATAAGTAACGCCCTTTATAATCATAACCTAAAGTACCTACATAGCCAAGGCGTCCCGACTCACTCGCTGTACCACCATTCCCTGCTGTACTGGAAGGTCCCGCAAATATTTGGTCAACATTAACCTTGTATTCTTTTCGGCTGGCACTAATACCATTACCCCAGTTTTCACGCTGATTATAATACACAGCCACATTCAAATTATGATCTTTCAAAAAAGTACGGCTATAAGCCAATCCTATATTTAGCTCATAGTCATGTCCTTCAGACTTGCCCATATTTAATTCTGGCTTTGAACTTGCCCCAACAACTGTACCATCATCATAATAAGTTGGAATATATACATTTTTCCAACTTTTAGTGGAATATAAATAGGCACCAGTCTTAGCTACGAAAGTTGCTTTTAAACCTTTTACTTTAGGTATATCCCAGTCCGCATTAAAGCGTGCTGTAAACACATTATTTTCAACATCCTGATATTCACCATCCGAATCTAAATAGGCCGCCGAAGTATTGGCATACCATCTACCATCCGTAGTATATATTCTTTCCCAAGGAAGTCTAAAAGCAAGTGAGCCCATCATATTCTTTTCATCTTTACCATGCTTTTTATCATAATAAGCCTTAATATCCATTCCTACCTTCAGCCCTATATTTTCAAATAAATGATTTACATTTAAAGAAATATTATAACGATTACGATCATTAATTTCCTTACCACCATGCGGTTTAAACACACTATTCTGATTATAATACCCCACCGACATATGATATTGTGTTGTTTTGCTACCTCCATCTAAAGTCAATGTATGCCGTTGAGAAGAAGCAGCTTTACGAATTAACGAATCCCACCAGTCTATATTGGGATAAGCAATAGGATCTGAACCCGTACGCCAAGCTTCTATTGCTTCATCACTATATGCAGGCTGAGAAGCCCCCCACATGTCATATATTTGATTGGAAGCCACCGCCAGTTCATAAGAAGAAAGACGATCTCGCACTTGTGCAGGTGCATTAAATTGTTGATCAAACGTATAGTTCAATCGAGCTTTGCCTTCCACACCTTTCTTTGTAGTAATTACCACGATACCATTACCTGCCTGAGCTCCATATACGGCCGATGAAGCTGCATCTTTCATGATAGATATAGATTCTATATCCTGAGGATTCAAAAGACTAAAAATGCCTTTATCTGCTACTATGCCATCAACAATATACAGTGGGTCACCACCACCGCGAATTGAAATGCTAGCCTGAGCATTTAGAGAACCATCACTATTAGTTATAATTACACCAGGAGCACGTCCCTGTAAAGACGAAGTAACATCACTATATCCAGCTAAGTTTTCAATTTGCTTTACATTTACAGTAGACACAGCATTGGTAAGTTTACGTTTTACAGTAGAACCATAGGCCACCACCACCACTTCATCTAAAATTTCACTATCCTCCTTCAATATAATCTTTATTGAAGTTTTTCCTCCTACAGAGATTTCCTGAGTTTTATATCCTATATAAGAAATCACTAATACACTATTAGATGCATTATCTAAGGAGAAATCACCATTGACATCTGTTATCGTTCCGCTATTTGCTCCTTTTACTCGTATGCTAGCACCAATAACAGGTTCACCACTGACATCTACAACCTGCCCTTTCACTGTACCGATTTGCATCCTAGTTTGTACCTCATTCACATCCGCAAAAACCAATCGTGGACTACTCGCCAAAAAGGCGGACGTTATCACCATAGAATATAAAATTCTTCTAGGCGAAAACTTTAGAAATTCATCTTTCATAATAATAAATTAAAATTTAACATTATCTCAATTAAATACATTGTATCATATATTCTCGCATTTCTTTACGGCTAATAAACAAATGATTTTCAGCTGTACGACGTGACAAATTTAACAATGAAGAAATATCTGCAATGGACTTATCTTTAAAACGACTCAATAGATAAACTTTTCTACGCTGGGGAGGGAGTAATTCAAGTCTCTTTTTCTCACAATGTAACAAATCATTAGCTACAATCTGTCCCTCTGTATCATTAGTACAGGTTTCCCTTTGCTCATATATATAAGAGGTAACTTCCAGCCTTTTATAATAATGCCGAAGATAATCGTATAGCAAATTACGGGAAATAGTAAAAATGAAATGTTTTATAGTATCAACACGAAGCATTTGCTGATAATCCATTAACCGCACAAAGACATCTTGAACCAAGTCTTCGGCCTCTTCTTTATTTCCTATTTTATAATAGATATAAAGAAAAACTGAACGCTGATATTTCTTATATGAATCTTCTATTAAATGAATACTGCTTGTTTCCATGTCTTTCATTTTAGGATTTCGGGGGTTAATTCATATTGCAAATATAGAGTCCGGATTACAAGAAAAAAAGTAATTTAACCCTTGAAATATATCACCCTATTGGCTTAAACAAGCAAACACATAAATAACTAGTAGACAATCAATTATCATCATCTCCCAAGCGTCTCAAATAATAAATTGAGACGCTTGGAAGGTAAAATCACTCCTCTTTGGCTCTATAATAAGGCATCTAATGAAACCAAAAAGCATTTGCCGATTTCCAAGAGTACATCTACAGACTATATTGTGATTCATTTGAAAAGTTTCCCCATCCTTGTAACCTTCTTCTTCGCGGTTCTTTTTACAGATATGAACATCTTCCTTTACCTTATAAGTATATGGTTGTTTCCTCTCATGAAAAGTCTGTTTACCCCAAATGGTAACTTCATTTACATACTGAGGTAAAAGTCGTTACATGCCGAGGTAAAGAGCGTTACAATAAGGGGTAAAGGCCGTTACATCTTGCGGTAAATGCTTTTACATTGTGAGGTAAATGGAATGTAAATGCTATCTGTTGATAATCAGCAGACTATCAAATTAACAATCAACCAACTATCTAAATATCTTAGCAGGATAGTTCGTTTCTGCACAGTTTTGAATTCTTAGGGAAGCATCTTGCCAACTCAGCTTAACAAGAGAAATAGAACAAATCACTTCTTACCCTGTTCCAGAGTATTGATATATTCATTAGGCGTCATCCCCGTTGTCTTCTTGAAGTAACGGAAAAAAGATGCACGTGAAATAAAGCCACACTTCTCAATCATGGCACTCAGTGTATATGTTTTATGTTCGCCTTTGTTCACTAGATATTTGAACTCAGCAATGCGATAGTCGTTCACATAATCATAAAAAGTCCTCTTCAAATATTGATTGAATAAATAAGATAATTTATAAGGAGGGACATCCAACGTTTCTGCCAAATCTATGATTTTAAGCTTGGGGTCAATATACGGCTTGTCATTACGCATGATTGCCTTCAAACGTTCTGTCAGCTCCCGGCAATCTTCAACCGTGATATTACAGGATTTATATTTATCGTCCGAAAGAAGCGAATCGTCATTCTCTATTTCCTCACTAATCGCCTCTTCGGATGAAGACAGGAATTGCGGAGTGTCTAAAATCGCTTTCTTTATTCTCCACCTATAAAAGCAATACCCACCTCCCAGTATAACTACTATAACAATTAAAACAGGAATCCAATAAACACCGGCAGAAGATGAGTTATCAAGCAATAAGCAAATCTCAGAATCCGGATTACCGGCCCGACGCAACTTAAAAACATGTTTGCCCGCAGACATATTATAATAAGAAACTTTAGATATACCCGACAAAGGAATCCAACGGATATCCTTTCCTTCCATCTTATATTCATAAGACATATATTTCGGATCGGTGTAAGTGAAATCTGAAAAATAGATTGTCACTTCTTCCTTATAAGAATTCAATGTCACTTCATATTCACCTTTTTTTCGCTTTACTGATGAGGTAAATGAAGTGTTATCAACAGAAACACCAGTAATCTGAAGGGTATAAGGGTACTCTTTAGCATCATTTATTCTCTTGGTATTTGTATAAAATAGTCCCTGAGAGCTCCCAAACCACAGCGTACCATCAATTCCCTTCTTAGGAGGACAGCCCAGAAATATAGATGTAGGAACACCATCGGCAAAGTTATAAGAGACAAAGTTTTCTCCTTTATCATATCGAAACAGTCCATCACTGGTTCCAATCCATAGCCAATGTTCGTCATCTTCAATTATAGACTGCAAATTCTTTCCGTCTAATGGCGTATCCGTTATTTCTCTAAATGTATTCAATGTCAAATCCGAAACAAATAATGCTCCTTTATCTGCAAGAAAATAAAGATTGTGTTGGGAATCCTCATAGATAGCCCTGAGCAATTTCTTATGAATGAATCCCTCCGGAAATTTGTCCGTTATCAATCTGTCAGACGAAGATTCAATCAAACACATTCCGTTTTCCGTGCAAATCCATCCCCTATGAGTAGAATCAAAAAAGATCCTATATACATTTCCCTCGGGCAACCTTGAATTCTTACTGGTATAATGAAACTTTTGTTTCCCATCTTTATAACAAAAAAGTCCTTCTGATGTCCCTATCCAAAGATTATCCCAATAATCTGAAGTGATTGAGAATACCTGACCATGTATGAAAGGATTCGGAATCTGCGGTTCAAAATCAGAAAGTGTCACCGTTAGAGGATCTAGTACATACATACCGCCCCCATAAGTTCCCAAATAATATTTTCCGTTGAAAGCATAACTACACATTATCATTTGAGAACGCAAATGTGAAGACCTGAAATCTTTGCAAATACCTCTTTTCTCATCTATGTAGAATAATCCGTCACGAGTACCTATAAGTTTATCATTCTCTCCAATCTCTATAGCACGGACAGCAAAGTATTTTAAATCTAATTCGGGTAAATGCTGATACACAGAAAATAGCTCGTGCTGATAAAGAGAATAATCCAGTCCTATTTGAAAAAGTCCTGCCCAGATAATTCCATCCCTATCCACCAGTAACGAATAAACAGAATTAGAACGTAATCCCTCCCGGCTATTGGGGTCGTGCTGGATTCTCTTTACTATCTTCTTATCTTTAGCAGAAATGAAATAAATGCCATTGCCATTGGTACCCACATAAAGCAGATCATGCTGATTGCCAGACAAAGAAGTAATGCATCCCAAATCCATATAATACTCAAACCCGCCTGTTTCTGTATCAAAAGCAATAATACCTTTTTCAAGAGTTCCCAGATACAACACGGAACCTATCATATATATATTATTGTATGAGACGCTCATTTTTCCATCCAACGGTTCATAAGCCTTTATAGCTTTGTCTGTCAAAGACATCGAGTAAAGTCCATGCAAAGTAGCAATCCATAAATTCCCTTTGTTATCCAACGCTAATCCCTTAACCGTATTGGCTACTGACAAAATATTAGGGTCAATAAGCACTTGATCTACCTTCGATTCATTGCAGATAAACAAACCGGCTTCACCACCAACATATAGATTACCTGCACCATCATGCAAAAGGGAATAAACTTTGCTATTTATTACATCCGGCGCTATCCTTTCCAATTCATCTCCATTAATCCGCCAAAGTCCCGCATTATTTCCAAACCAGACCTCATTATTCGGCATACCCGTAATAACATTTACCTCTTTTTCCTTCTCATTAGTGGCAGGAATAGAGTAATGCTTAAAATGAACACCGTCAAAACGTTCGATAGAGCTACTTGTTCCAAGCCATAAATATCCCGTTGAATCTTTATAAAGAGCATTCACAACCAAATCAGGCAATCCGTCACTCACAGATATACCCCGAAAAGTCTGTGCATGACAATTTAGGGTATATGATAACAGACTAAACAATATATATATTAGAATAGATCTCATAGCACATATTATATCAGATTAATACAACTCGAAACAAAAATACTAAAAAATGATAATTCCCTTCATAAAATCACAAAAGAAAAAAGAAACAAAACATGAATAGCTATAATTTAGCAGAAGACAAGTAATCCAATTTAATATAATTCACCGAACATTCCCACATAGAGAACTGTAATATATAAAAAGGAAACGGTATGACACAGATTAAAATCAAGCGAGTGTATGAAGACCCCGAACCTACAGACGGTTACCGTGTATTGGTAGACCGCCTCTGGCCCCGGGGCATGAAGAAGGAACATTTGAAATATGATGCCTGGGAAAAAGGAATCACTCCCTCAACAGAACTAAGAAAATGGTTCCACAAGAATCCCGTGGGAAATTGGGAAGGTTTCTCGGCCATGTACCGTAAAGAACTGGAAACATCGGAGGCAGTACAGGATTTCCTCGCAAAAATCAAACCCTATAAAACGGTCACTTTGCTATATGCTTCCAAAGAACCTGTCCGCAACCATGCCCGCATCCTGCAACAGTTTCTTGAAACACATCTTGGGGAATCGTGAATATTCACTATCTTTAAAGAAGATAAGTGGCATCTCAGCATAACTTTTTCATGCAAGCATGAAAGTTATGCATTCGATTTGCATTATCTTTGTAACCGCTGTCTCCCGGAAAACGGACAGCATAACCATTTTTCAGAAAGGACCACCATGATAGAGTTGCGAACAGTCAACCTTACCCGTTATATCACCCCTTTGCGCGAAGGCGGCTCATTGCCTGCGCTGGCAGAAGCTGACGACGAATTCAAGTACGTCGTGAAGTTTCGTGGTGCCGGTCACGGTACAAAGGCACTGATTTCCGAGTTGATTGGCGGAGAAGTTGCACGTGTGCTGGGATTCAGAGTGCCGGAACTGGTATTCCTGAACCTTGACGAAGCTTTCGGTCGTACCGAAGGAGATGAAGAAATACAGGATTTGTTGCAAGGCAGCCGTGGTCTGAATCTCGGACTGCATTTCTTGTCGGGCGCCCTGACCTTCGACCCCGTGGCAACCAAAGTAGACCCCGGCCTGGCTTCCCGCATCGTCTGGCTGGATGCCTACCTCACGAATATAGACCGCACTTTCCGCAACACCAATATGCTGATGTGGCACAAGGAACTCTGGCTGATAGACCAGGGCGCTTCGCTCTACTTCCACCACTCATGGGAGAACTGGGAGAAGCATGCGGTAAGCCCTTTCGCCTATATCAAGAATCATGTATTGCTGCCCGAAGCATCCCGGCTTGAAGAAGCCGATACCGCCCTGCGCATCCTGCTGACTGAGGAAAAGATACAGGAAATCGTCTCACTCATTCCCGACGATTGGTTGCACTGGAACGATACCCATGAGACACCCGAAGAGATCAGAGATATCTACCTCCGCTTTCTGACCGAAAGACGGGCCCATTCCGAAATATTTGTAAAAGAAGCGCAGAATGCAAGGAAAGCACTTATATGAATACGCAGTTATCCGCCTCGTTCCCAAAGTAGAACGTGAAGAATTCTTCAATGTAGGCGTAATCCTTTTCTCGAAAAAGGCGAACTTCATCAAATCCGTTTGCCAGGTGAACGAGGAAAAGTTGAAGCTATATGTGTCCGAAGTAGACCGGGAACTGGTATTTACACACTTGGATGTGTTTAATAAAATATGTTCAGGCGCCAAAGACGGCGGCCCCATTGCCCAACTCGATGTTCCGGAACGTTTCCGGTGGCTGACTGCCGTGCGGAGTTCCTGTATTCAAACGTCCCGCCCACATGCCGGTTTCTCCGACGATCTGGACAGGACGTTAGAAAGATTATTCAAAGAATTGGTTTTATGATGGAGTAGCGTATTTCACTTTCAACTCCTCTACTCCCATTCCGGTGAAATAATCTTCAATAAAATTCCAGCGTTTCGTATCATCCATGCCATCCGTTCCGAAGAAGAAGGAGAACAGCTCTATTTGTTCTTGAAATATCTTCTCATTATTCTCAAGAATCAGGTTACGGTATTCATCAGAAGACGCAATCTGCTCCAACGTTTCGGGCTCATCAAAAGTAACCAATACACAAGGCGTACCTCCACCTTCTACACTGAACGAAAGACAATCGAGCATAGAAAGTAAGTTGAGCAGCATATTCAGGTCGGAGAACGGCGTTGTGTAGAATAGTAAGCGTGCACCCTTCCTCCCCACAATGCGCTGACTGAACAGCTTCTGATAACGGGACAACAATAAATCAAATCCTTTCGTCACCGTGAAAGAGAGTTCGTTAGAATCTTTCTTCTTCACACTGCTGATATAACTCACGCTGCGTCCCTCTTCCGTGCGCGACTCCAACAATGAGCCTATGAAGCGTTTTGCCGATGGCACATCCATGCCATGTTCAGCAAATACCGCCCGTAACTCTTCTTCGTCAAAGCGGCCTTTCGTTTTCCGCAGTTTATCAACCAGCAGCGTCTTCAAGCTATTGAACAACGCATCCATCCGCTGGCGAATCGTCTCCGCATTTTCTTTCAACAACACTTCATGCTTGCCTACAGACACCGCACGTGAACCTTCCCACAACGTACCGCCATTCAGTTTCTGCTTAAATTCTCTATACCCTAACTCAGCGAAGCGCTCTTCCCAGAGTTTTTCCAGACGTGCCGTGTACACATCTTCCGTGCCGGGAATCTTAGTAAGATAATCCTTAAATTCGCGAATAAAAACATCGCCCGTCTTATCCTGTATATATCCTTCCGTCAACAAGTTTTGCGGACTTACTTCCAACAGTTTCTTGCCGTAGCGATGACTTAAATCATCCTCCAGCCACAACAAAGCCGTCTTAATCAATTGTCCCAGTTCCGCCTCATACTCCAGTTTATTCTTCATTCGCGGCAGTTTCACCACGAATTCGAAGTCAGACAAAGACACCAGCATTTCCTGCTTTCCGCCTTTCATCCGGTACACTTCCATCAGTTTCTTCAATATCAACGACAACTGTTCCTGTGCGATATTGCCTGCCATGTGCAGGCGTTTCATATAATAAAAATCCCGTTCATGATAGTCCGTTGCCGAAACACCATGAATATCCATATCTCGGGCTGCACGTCCGATCTCCTGTATATAATCGACAAACGTACTGGATGGTGCCACATGATATACCCGGTCGATGTCACTGATATCCACACCCATACCGAAGGCTTTTGTAGCT
>OGXV01001855.1_pt1 | contig 12042 bp, 10 predicted proteins | sample 1576391 | NCBI WGS metagenome assembly OGXV01 (sample SAMEA3541586, study PRJEB24748) | human gut metagenome | biome: human gut; feature: human-associated habitat; material: faeces | place: China | collected 2012 | reverse complement strand
ACCGATTTTGGAGGGGCTGAGATATTTTTATCCAAGGTTAAATAATGGTGGATATCTTTTTATTCATGATTATAATCAGACTAATTATTTAAGAGGGGTAAAGCAGGCTGTACACGACTATGAAAATGAAATAAAACAGAAGCTTTGTAAAGTCCCAATTACAGATGTGTGTGGAACATTAGTTGTTTGTAAATGATAAATACTTGAATAAAATGTATTTAATTAATCATACATTACGGAGGTAAAAGATGCTGAATTTTACAGTTGGACCGGTTCAGACATGGCCTGAGATATTAGAAATTGGAGGAAAGCAAGTTCCTTATTTTCGCAATCAGTCATTCTCAAAAATAATGCTTGAAAATGAAAAAATTATGAAAGAGCTTACATATGCAGAGGATAATTCAAAAGTAGTGTTTCTTACAGCATCAGGTACTGGAGCAATGGAAGCAGCAGTTATGAATTCTTTTACAAGCAATGATTTGGTATTGATAGTAGATGGAGGAAGTTTTGGACATAGATTTGCGCAGATTTGTGAGATTCATAATATTCCATACAAGGTAGTGAAAGTACCAATTGATAATCCACTTACTAAAGATATGTTAGAACCATATAATAATAAAGGATTTACCGGATTTTTGGTTAATATGTGTGAAACTTCGATAGCTAAATTATATGATATGCAGATGATTTCAGATTTCTGCAAAAAAAATAATCTTTTTTTAATAGTGGACGGAATCAGTTCATTTTTAGCAGATCCAGTAAATATAAGAGAAATGGGAATTGATGTATTTCTTACAGGGTCTCAGAAAGCGTTAGCATTACCACCAGGAATATCTATTCTTGTGTTTAATGAAAGGGCAATAAATAGAATAAATCAATCAACTGCTAATAGTATGTATTTTGATATAAAAGATGCATTAAAAAATGGTGAAAGAGGGCAGACACCATTTACACCAGCAGTATCGATTTTGTTACAAATGAACTATAGATTGAAAATGATTATGGCCTATGGTGGAGCTAAATATGAAAATGACAGGATAGCAGAATTAGCAGCAGATTTTAGAAAAAGAATATTAGATTTACCTGTTGAGATATTAGATTCTTCATTATCAAATTCAGTTACAGCAGTAAAAGTTAAAGATCAAAAAAATGCCTATAAGATATTTGAAATTTTAGAAGAACAATATGGAATTTGGATTTGTCCAAATGGAGGAGATTTAAAAGAAAAAATTTTCAGAGTAGGACATTTAGGTAATTTAACTGTTGATGATAATCGACGTTTAGTTGAAGCACTGAAAAAAATATTTAATAATTGGAATTAGCAGGTATTTTATAGGAGGTTTTAATGGTATACTTTCCTGATAACTATTTTGAAAAAGAAATAAGAAATGGATTTGAAGTATCATCAATGATGAAGAGAGCATGGGCAGGTCAAATAGAAGTTCTGAGTGTTATTAGAGAGATATGTGAACGTCATAACATATTATGGTTTGCAGATTATGGTACATTGCTTGGAGCTGTAAGACATAAAGGCTTTATACCTTGGGATGATGATATGGATATTGGAATGACAAGAGATAATCTTAACAATTTTATAAAATATGCTAAAGATGAACTTCCAGATGAATATAAGTTACTATGTATGGATTTAGAACCACAGTATGATTCATTAATTGTAAGAGTTGTTAATTCTACATCAGTATCAATGGATAAAGAAAGATTGTATAAATTTCATGGTTGTCCTTATGTATTAGGTATAGATATATTTCCTTTGGATTATTTATCAAGAGATGAAGAAGAAAGAAAATTGCATATACAGATTATAGGAATAATTTTAGGAGCCGTGGATGCGATGTCATCACCAGAGGCAGATCCTTTAGAAGTGGAGCAATTTTTACAGAATGTGGAGGCATTAACAGGAACTAAAGTTGATAGGAATAAGCCAGTAAGAATTGCGTTACTTTCATTAGTGGAAAAATTATTTTGTATATATAAAAGTGGTGAAGCTGATGAGGTGGCAGGGTTATGGAGAATAGTATATCAAGAAGATTTTCATTTTCCTAAAGAATGGTTTAGTGATTTAGTTGAAGTTCCATTTGAGACAATTACAATTCCAATACCAAGGGAATATGATAAAATTCTACGTTTGAAAATTGGTGATAATTATATGACACCTATTAGACAGGAAACGCACAATTATCCTTTTTATAAAACACAAGAAAAAATATTAGAAAAAAAATTAGGGTATAAACCAAGTTAATTGTTATAAGGTTAAAATAATAAAAATGTTTTACTAGTGATAAAAAAATAGTGGAGAGTAGATTATGGTAAAAGCAGATTCAGATAAGTACAAGAATATGTTAAAAGAAGTAAGAAAATTGTGTGAAAAATTAAATGATATTATAGATGATGATATTGTTATTCGTATACTTACTAAATGTCAGGAGTCTGTTATTGTTATTGGTGAAAGTTTGGAAAAAATAGAACGTGCAAATGAAAAAGAAGTGTTAAAAAAACTACAAACTATTAATAAATTAGAACAGCTTTGTGAATTGATGTATCAATATTCGCAAAAAATGGAAAGAAATATTAGAAAAGAAATAATACGAATTATAGACAATATAATATGTGATATTGATACAATACCGAGAACATATAGAGTGACCTTTTTACCATATAAGGCTGCAATGTGGGATAGTTTAGAGAGTATATGGAGAGAATTTGCTGCAAGTGATGAATGTGAAACATCTGTTGTTCCTATTCCATATTTTGAAGCTAATAGAAAGACCAATCAATGGGACACCTGTTATGAGGGGAATAAATATCCAGATTATGTTCCAGTAGTTAATTTTCAGGATTATCTGTTGGGACAGAAGAGGCCAGATTTAGTCTTTGTCCATAATCCATTTGATCAGTTTAATAATGTTACGACAGTACACCCTGCTTATTATTCAGCAGAATTAAAAAAATCCTGTGGAAAATTAGTATATGTACCCTATTATGTTAATCCAGGTTTTATATCTGATGATTATAATGAATTACCGTTATTGTATCGTTCGGATTATATAATTGTACAATCTGAAAAAGCAAAGGAAACTTGTAAAGATTTTCCTTATTATAATAGGGTCTTAGCTTTAGGTTCTCCAAAGTTTGATAAGGTGGTTAATTTATATAATGAAAAAGTGGCACCGCCAGAAGAATGGAATATTAATCTTGAGGGAAAAAAATGTATTTTGTTAAATACAACGCTTACAGATTTTCTTGAAAGCGGAGAGCTTTTAATGAATAAGTTGTATAAAATGTTTGAAATAGCATTGGATAGGAACGATATTGTTATAGTATGGAGACCGCATCCATTGTTAAAGGGTACGGTTAAGGCAATGAGACCACAATATATAGAAAAATATGATGAGTTAGTGCAATATTTTATTGATAATAAAGTCGGGGTATATGATACAACCGCTGATGTATCAAGGGCTGTAGCCGTGTCTGATGCATATGTTGGTTCACATTATAGCTCAATAATTGCACTATTTGAGGTCATTAATAAACCAATATTTAGGATAGATAGTAAAAAGTTTCTGGATAGAAATTCGGTAACAGATAGAAAAAAAGCTGATGCGGTAGAGGTTTTTAACAAACCACAGGATAAAGATTTCTTTGGTTGTTATGAATCTATTAATTATACTGTTGAAGATTTTCTTGATGATTTGGTAAATAATAATCTTGGTGAGGTAATAGAAAAGCAAAAAAAGGAATCAAAAATTGCAGCTAATTTAGATGGTTCTTGCGGAGAAAAGGTTTATCAATATATGATTAATATATTAAGACAACAAAATTAATATTTAAAATATTAATAGTATGAAGAACAATCATAATAATGAAAGAGGTAACATTCAATTTGTATGAATTATAACAAGAATGATGATTTTTTAAAAGAAGAAAACCGTGATGGCTATATTGTCTCACCATTGATGAAGAAAGTATGGTCGGTTGAATTGGATTTATTATCAGAATTAGATAGAGTTTGTAAGAAGTATGATATTAAATACTATGCTGCATTTGGTACATTACTTGGAGCTGTCAGGAATAAGGGGTTCATACCATGGGACGATGATATAGATGTATGCATGTTAAGAGATGATTATGCCAGATTAAAAGAAGTGGCTAAAGATGAGTTTAGTGGCAGGTATTATTATCAGGATTGGTATAATTCCTGTGGCAGAACGTGGATTTTTTCTAAGTTAAGAAATAGCGAAACAACTGCTATTGAATATCCGGACAAGCCCGAAGAGTTTAATCAGGGGATTTTTATAGATATATTTCCTATTGATGAGTTTAATGATGGGGTGAATAGCAATTTAGAATTTAAGGTTGTTCAGAGAGAATTATTTAATTGTATTAATAATCCGGTTAATGTTATGAAGGGCATAATAGCAGGTGAGAATTATTATCTTGGAATTGATAATACAGTAGCATTGTGTAATGATTATATTCAGTCACAGAAGCTGTTTGAAAAGCTTACATTAGAAAATTATGGACAATCAGATATAGTTGGTTATTATTATGATGAGATAAGAGGTAATGATAGAAAGTACCCAAAGAACTGCTTTGAGGATACAATATATATGCAGTTTGAGAATATTAAGATACCAGTGCCAACAGGCTATGATTATATTTTAAAAAAATATTATGGAGATTATATGACACCAGTAAAGGAAAAGAATAATCACGAAGATAGAATAATGCTGAATCCATACAAGCCATATACTGAGGTGTTGGCTGAATTAAGGGATAATAATTAGCTATTCCATCATTATTAGATATAATTAATCTGATAATGATGGATTTTTTGTTAATTCGAAATAAAAGTTCTGTGTAATCTTTAAAATTAAAAGTGTGATTTTTAAAGAATTCAAAGCAGATATAATGGTATATATGTTATAATTAAAATAATTGTTTCTATATAGATAAGACCAGTTTTATTAAAGAGTGGTGGGATAATATGGATAGTGTAACATTAATTACAAGACCACGAAGATTTGGTAAGACACTTACTATTAGTATGCTTGAGAGATTCTTTTCAATACAATATTATAACGAGTCGGCTATATTTGAACATTTGGATATATGGAAATATCCTAAATACAGAGAAATTATGGGGACATATCCAGCAATGGAAAGAGGTCTAATGACGGGAATTACCAGAGTTAGCAAAGAATCTATATTTTCGGATCTTAATAATATGGAGGTGGTTACGACCATTTCGGTAAAGTATGCAGATGTATATGGTTTTACAGAAGATGAAGTATTTTCTGCATTAGATGAGTATGGACTTTCAGATATTAAGGATAAAGTTAAGCGCTGGTATGATGGTTTTTTGTTTGGTAATAGCAAGGATATATATAATCCATGGTCTATTATTAATTTATTGGATAAGAAACAGTTAGGAACTTACTGGGCAAACACAAGCACTAACGGTCTTATTGCAAAGCTTATTCAGGAGGGAGACAGAAATATAAAACAGTTATTTGAAACACTGCTTAAAGGTGAGAGTATTGTCTGTGAGATTGATGAACAGATTATATATAATCAATTATCGATAAATGATAATGCTATATGGAGTTTGTTGTTAGCAAGTGGATATTTGACAGTGGTTAATTATATAGGGTATGGAGATGCCAAACTTCCAGAGAATTGCATGCCACAATATGAATTAAAAATAACTAATTACGAAACCAAGCTTATGTTTAATGAATTGGTGAAAAATTAGAATCTGCTTGTAAAAGGTATAGATGAAAGTAATATTAAATGCTACGGTATGGCATTTGAAGGAAAGAATGTATTAATAGCTTGTGCTGAATAATAATTATGATTCAAGGAGAAATATATGACAGATACAGAATTGTATGATGCAATTGTTGTTGTAACGCCAAATGACTTTAAAAGAGTAGAGAGTAATAATAAAAGGATAGTTGAGTATCTTCCTGTAAGAAAAGTTTTATTTGTAGGAAGTAAGGAATTAGGTGAGCTGGTGGCACAGTCATCGTTAGGAGATAAAGCTGGTTTTGTTGATGAGAATGATATTATTCCATTTGATGATGTATACAATTGTATCAGAGATATTATGTCGGATATACTGCTTGGAAGAGAATTGCCAAGAGGAATTGCTGGCTGGTATTATCAGCAATTCCTAAAGTTACAATATGCCAGAGTATGCAAGGATAAGTATTATATGTCGTGGGACGGGGATACAGTTCCATGTAAGGATTTTTCAATGTTTGGTGATGATGGCAGACCATATTTTGATTTAAAGCATGAGTTTCACGAGGAATATTTTACAACGATGAATAAGCTGCTTCCTAATCTTCATAAGACAATAGATAAGTCATTTATATCAGAGCATATGATATTTGACTGTCATTATGTTATTAAAATGCTTGAGGATATAGAGAGTAATGCTGCTGTTAAAGGGAAAATGTTTTGGGAGAAGATACTTTATTCAATAAGACTAGAGCATATACAGGAGAACAGCTTTAGTGAATTCGAGACATTTGGTACATATATGGCTGTTAATTATCCGGATATTTATAATTATCGTAATTGGCACTCATTCAGGTATGGAGGATATTATTTTCACCCGGAAGTTATGACACAAAGAGATTATGATTGGCTATCAAAGGATTTTTATGCAATATCTTTTGAAAAGTCACATTCCGTAAGAGAAGATCATGAGAATCTTTTTAATAATCCGGTTTACCAAAGCAAGCTTACAGCAAGACAGATGGTGGAAATAGCGCAGGAGGAATCAGAAGAAGGATATGAGGAGGTATGGGATTAATGAATGTAGCAACTGCATTAAACAGGAAGTAGCTTTTGTATACAGGGGTAATGCTGATATCATTATGCGAAAATAATCCGTGCCATATAGATGTATATATTCTTCATAGTGAATTGACAGATAAAGACATACAAAGATTAAAGGACTGCCTTGATAAATATGATGTAACCATCTATCCGCTATATATAGAAAAAGATAAATTTGCTGGAAGAATGTACACAGATAATATGTGGAGTATAGAAGCATATTACAGGTTAATGCTTTTAGATGTGTTATCACCAAATGTAAAAAGAATGTTTTATTTTGATGTAGATATTATTGTCAATAAGTCTTTGGAAGCGTTTTATAATATGAATTTTGATGGTAATGATTTAATAGCTTGTGAAGATGATTGCGGCAATTGTGTTCCAGAGCATTATGGACCTATGCACAGAAAAATATTCGGCTCAGAAGAGTTTTATAATCATAGATATTTTAATTCAGGAGTTTTACTTATGAATATTGAACAAATGCGACATAAATATAACTATGATTATTATATGGGAATAGCCAGAAATGTCTGGAATTATAAAATGGAAGCTCCTGACCAGGATATATTGAATTATGTTAATCATAATAGTGTAAAGTATGTTCCGTTTGAAATTTATAATCTATTTGCAAGGATAGCGTATTATTGTGACATCAAGTATGAGACACTTAAAGATAAGATATCTATTATCCATTATGCATGGTATAAACCATGGGACGGAAAGGTTACTCATTATAATCTGGAAAAGTTATGGTGGGACTATGCGAAGCTTACGCCATTCTATGTGGAATTAGCAGCCAGCTTCATAGATGAAACTATATCGGATAATAATGCAGAAAAACAGATAAGAGAACTTACACAACAATGTAAAAGATAACTGGAAACATTTTAAATTTAGAATAGAGGAAATAGTATGCGTGATAGAGTTATTCTGATGGTCGGTCTATACGATACATTAGATATATTTACTTATGAGCTAAAGAAAGAATTTGAAAAAATCGGACTTGAAGTTATGATATTTAATTCACAGGATATGGAAGGTTCAATGATAAAGCTGAGTGAATTCATAAAAGAACCAGTAAAAGCAGTTGTGACTTTTAATAATCTTGGATTTAATATGGAGCTTATAAAAGGTCAGAATATATGGGAACAGTTACAGATTCCCTGCATTAATATTCTTATGGATCATCCGTTTATACATAAGAAGGCATTGGATAATGCGCCAGCTAATGCTGTTGTTATATGTCCTGATAGGAATCATATGAAATTTGTTCAAAGATTTTATCCTCAGATTCCGATAGTTGGATTTCTGCCACATGGAGGTAAAGCAAAGGATATATCAATAAAGCCTATCTGCGAAAGAAGTATTGATATATTGTATGCAGGCGGTATCTCATATAAATTTATTGAACAGAGCAAACCTGACTTTAAGGAATTTACATTTGACGCAAAGAAAATTGCTAATGAGACATATGAGGAGCTTATTAATAATCCCGATAGGACAACAGAAGATGTGATAGAAGAAAGGCTGCTTCATAATGGAATTATTCTGTCAGATAATGAGTTATTAAATGTTATTGAAAAGTTACATTATATTGATATGATGGCAGTATCCTATTATAGGGAGAAGACAGTAAAGACTCTTGTAGATGCGGGTTTTAAGGTTACATTATACGGAACTGGCTGGGAAGTCTGCGATTGGATAGATAATGAAAATCTTGATTATAGAGGAAGAGTGTCAGCAGATAAAATTGTGGATTTGATGTATGATAGTAAAATTGTACTTAATACAATGACATGGTTTAAGGACGGAACACATGACCGTGTATTTAATGGGATGCTTGCCGGAGCTGTTGCTGTTACAGATTCCTCCATCTATATGAAAGAGAATTTTACAGATAATGAGCTTGTTATGTTTGAACTAGAAGATATAGACAAGCTTCCACATATTATTAATGATTTAGTTACAGATAAATATAAAATGCAAAAGATTGCTGATGAGGGACGAAAAAAAGCATTGCAATTTCATAGCTGGGAGAAGAGGGCGGATGAGTTGTACTATGATTTAATATCCCAGTTATAGCACTCGTAAGATTATATAATCACAGTGAGGAAAGGACATAGTATGCGCTTCGTACTTTTTTATTCTGGTGTAGAATCCTTTAACTATTTTACAGACAGAATTGTAGAAGAATTAGAAAAAAGAAATCACCAATGCTTTATATTAGACCTTAATAGAAGTAATCAGGAGGGAGAACATTCCTTTAAAGCGTTTACAGACTTTTTGGCGGTAAGAGCAGATGCAGCTATAGGTTTTGATGGCATAGGTCTGAAGGAAGATATGTTTATAGAATTATGGGATTCTATGGACACAGTGGCACTTAATATTCTTATGGATCACCCATTAAGATTTCACCCGACTATGCAGAAGCATCCAAGAAATTATGTGCAGTTCTGCTGTGATGATAATCACGTTGATTATGTTAAGAAATATTTTGGTGATACTGTAGGCAGAGTGGAATTTATGCCACATGCGGGTACTTATAATGGAAAGTTAAATCTTGAAGGTTATGATAAACGTCCATATGATGTGTTATTTTCTGGGACATATTACAGACCACAGAGCTATCTGGAACAGATTGATAATACATTTAAAGATAATGAACTGCTCAGAGTATTTTATCACAATCTTGCTGAGTATATGATTGACAATAATAGTATAACAACGGAGCAGGCAGTGCTTGACGTTATTGATATGATGGGGCTCTCATTAGCGCAGGAGCAGGTTAAGCAGTTGTTTAGATTTTCTGAACCTATAGACTGGATGGCGAGAATGTATTACAGGGAGAAGATTATTTCAATAATAGCCGAAGCGGGAATTGATATATGGCTGTTAGGAAGAGGCTGGGGAAATCACCATTCTGCTAATTTAAGCAATGTGCATATTATTAATGACCGTGTTCCATTTGCCAGGACACTTCCAGTTATGGCAGAGGCGAAGATTAATCTTAATGTTATGCCGTGGTTTAAGGCGGGTACTCACGATAGAATATTTAATATCCTGCTGTCAGGTTCTTTACCATTGACGGATTCAAGTAAGTGGCTTAAAGAGCATTTTCAGGATAAGAAAGATATTGTTTATTATAAACTTGATGCGTGTGAAGAAATACCTCAGTTAATAAAGCATTATCTGGATAATTCTGATGAAGCGAAAGCGATAATTCAGAATGGCTTCGATATTGTGGCAGACAATTATGTGTGGGGTAATATTGTGGAACAGCTGATAAGAAATGTGTAGAATTTAAAGCGTTGATGATAAATCAAATATGTATGGTGATTATTACAGCTGCAGGTTATTAAACAAAACCTGCAGCTGTAATGTTATTTAAGCCCAAACGCAATCTCCAGCATCTGAGTAAGCCTGATATCATAGGTATGATATTTTTTAACCTTTTCAAAACCATTGTGAGCAATTTCCTGTCGTTCTTTATCGTGTAAAAGGTAGTATTCACATTTTCCCATTAAGTCATCAAGACTTGTATATGCTTCCAGGTCTTCACCAATATTAAAATGTTCTGGCAGTTCAGCCTGATAGTTAGTTATAAGAAAGCCTTCACAGCCAAGTACGTCAAATATGCGAAGTGACAGACCGCTTCTTATTGATTTGGCGGTTAAGTTAAGGTTGATTTTACTCTGGTTAAAGATTATAGGCATTTCAGTGTTAGTCTTGGCAAAGCCGCGGTTGTGAATTAGTGGCATTGAAGATGTATCACTGCCTGTATACAAGTCTACGTTGAAATGTTCAGATAAAGCTTTCAGGTAACGAAGCCGCTCCTGTTCAGCCACCTTTACACTTATAATGTGCTGTGCAATTACAGCTTTTGTATCAACCTTCATACTGTCAGGAAAGTTGATAAGCTCAGGTCTGACTTTGCAAAATGCTTCTATTAGTTCAGGGGTTACACATTCCTCAATGAAGTTATATCCATATACAAGCAGTTGTGCTTCAATAAGTCCGTCTACATAGCCGCGCATTTTTTCAGGAAGAGTAATTTGGTTATATAGACATTTTTCGGAATATAAAGAGCCGATAAATGATATATCCGATGAAAATCTGGTCCGGTCAGCAGCACTTGCCATAGTTGCAGTAGCGTAATTGTCACGTACGTTGGTAGCAAGCGGGATATGAAATATTCCGTCAGGGTTGATGTGGTGGAAGTCGTTGTACAACTGTCTGTCGAATAAGAATATCTTATTGCAGGGATTAGCTAATGAAGTTGAGAATAATTCAAGTACAGGGCTGTCAACGATTAGGCACAGATAAGGAATACCCCATATATTACATACATCAGATACTGAAGGAAAAAAGTTAATTGAGAATACAAAAGAATATGTGTCCTGCTTTAAAAGTTCGTTAAGACCCTTAATGCAGTCTGATGGAAGAAGCTGTTTGTTGTATACTTCTCTTGTATCTTCTGTTATCCTGAAACCAAGATGTTTAAAGGAAGCGATAATGTCGGGTTCGCATATGCTTCCATATCTATAAAAAAGTATGTTCATAATTCTCCTTTGCATATATACTATATAAGTAATTGAGAATTATATTTTATCATAAACAAAGACGTGTTGCCAGTAAGAAAGCGTAAAGCAGCTGGCAAAGTTATATACATAAATATAAGAATTCTTATAGGAAAGATAAGAAAGCGAGGTGGATAATATGGAAAACAGCAGTTATCACAAGAATAGAATTAAAGGGTTTAATTTTAATAGAGAGGATTTTAAAAGTCCGGCTAAAAGAAATCTTATGATTGGGGCAGAAGAGGCAGATTATGTGATACTGGCTGATGAAAATGTAACAAGTGAGGAAGAGATAAGACAGATAATCACGGAAAATGATTTCCTGCTGGATTATGGTATGGTTGTATTTGGAGAAAATGTGCCTGACGGAGAAATAGATTTTAATAACATAATTGATTATTTTAAAATGAATGTATATGGTGTGCTCATTAAGAAAAGCATACTCGTGTATACAGGCTGTTATAATGAAGAATTAACGGCTGGCATAGATTATGAGCTTGCGGTAAGAGTGGCATATTATGCAGAAAAGTATAATTACAATGGAATATATGGCGTGCTGTGTTCAAGCGAAGAGAACTCATTTTCACAGGAAGCA
>OGXV01001840.1_pt1 | contig 12081 bp, 7 predicted proteins | sample 1576391 | NCBI WGS metagenome assembly OGXV01 (sample SAMEA3541586, study PRJEB24748) | human gut metagenome | biome: human gut; feature: human-associated habitat; material: faeces | place: China | collected 2012 | reverse complement strand
AAACTAAAAAAACGCTCAATCATGAAAATTGCATATTACTTGCCTTCACTTTATGCACCCGGTGGCTTAGAACGGATCGTCACATTCAAAGCAAACTATCTGGCCGAACATTGTGAAGGTTATGAAGTGTATATCATCACGTCGGAACAACGGGACAGACAAATTCATTTTGCTCTTTCGCCCAAAGTGAAGCATATAGACCTCGGCATATCATTTGATTGGCCGTTCAACCAATCGCCGATCAGCAAATTACTGAAGTACCCCTTCCGTTTTTATAAATTCCGCAAACGTTTCACACGTCTGCTGATGGATATACGGCCGGACATCACACTCTCAACCATACGACGGGAAATGAAGTTTATCCACTCCATCGCCGACGGGAGTAAAAAGGTCGGCGAATTCCATGTAACGCGCCACTCCTACGGTACAAGTAAAGGAGGGTACTTCGGGGGTATCCTACAAAAGAAATGGGAAAAAGAGTTGCTGAAAAATTTAAAGCAATTGGATAAGTTTGTCGTCCTCACGCATGAAGAGACTGCTTTTTGGCCCGAACTAAATAATATCTGTGTAATCCCCAACCCTATCATTACACAAACAGAGCGTTTCTCAACATGCAGCGCACATCAAGTCATTGCTGCAGGAAGATACGTTCCACAAAAAGGATTCGATTTATTGATAGAAGCTTGGAGCATCATCTCTAAAAAATATCCGACATGGACATTGCGCATTTATGGAGATGGAGTGTTAAGAGACTCTTTCCAACAAAGAATTGACGAACTGGCGATGACGGATTCATGCATACTGGAACACACTGTGTCTAATATCGTAGATAAATATTGCGAAAGTTCGATTTTTGTTCTTTCATCCCGCTTTGAGGGATTCGGAATGGTTATTACCGAAGCAATGGCGTGTGGTGTACCACCTGTTTCTTTCGACTGTCCTTGCGGACCGAAAGACATTATCGATGACGGAAAAGACGGTCTGCTGGTTGAAAATGAAAACATAGAAAAATTGGCGGAGAAAATCGCCTATCTGATAGAGAATGAGAACATCCGAATGGATATGGGGCGGCAGGCTCGTATAAACGCCCAACGCTTTCAAATGGAAAATATTGTAAAACAGTGGAAACGATTGTTTGAGGAACTGTCCGCTAATAGTCAACAGTCGCAAAAATCATAAATCAAAAGCTCATGAAATGGTATTCTAAGTATTTACAGGTATATGAGAAACCTTTTGCGGAAGCTCCGCAAGCCGTTATCGAGGAAGTACGCCGCAATCTAGCCGGATTGCAGAGTAACGAACCGCTTGTCACTGTATCGCTCATCGGATACAATGAGGAAAAACATCTGCTCGCCTGTCTCTGGTCGTTGAGCGAGATGCAATGTAAATATCCTGTAGAAATCATTGGTGTGGACAACGAATCGAAGGATCGCACAGCAGAGATTTACGAGGCTTGCGGTGTGCCTTATTTCACGGAAACGCAACATAGTTGTGGTTTTGCCCGTCTCTGCGGACTGAACCATGCCCGTGGAAAATATCATATCAACATTGATTCTGACACGATGTATCCGGCAAAGTATGTGGAAACGATGGTGGATGCGCTCGAAAAGCCGGGTGTAGTGGCTGTCAGCTCGCTTTGGAGTTATATTCCTGACAAGGATCATTCTTGGATGGGGCTGAAAATCTATGAGGCTGCACGCGACTTGCATTTATGGTTGCAGTCTTTCAAGCGTCCGGAGCTTAGTGTGCGCGGACTGGTATTTGCTTACCGGACGGAGTATGCGAGGAAAACAGGAATCCGTACGGATATTATCCGCGGCGAAGACGGGTATCTGGCTTTGCAGCTCAAGCAATTTGGAAAGATTGCATTTGTACGGAAAAGACGTGCGCGTGCCGTGACGGGGTATGGGACGGTGGGAGCCGACGGAACTCTGTTCAATAGTTTCAAGGTGCGTGTCGCCAGCAGATTGAAAGGAATCGGAGGACTTTTTACCAAGAAGAAAGAATATAAGGATGAGGAGAGTAATCTTGTAAAAAAGAAGTAAAGGTATGCGGAGCGTAAAGACTATTAATAAAATTATCGTTTTCATATTGTGCACAATAAACATAGGTTGCATAAAGGAGAAGAATCTTTATGATGACGAACTTGCAGAAAAAAAAGTCATCAGTAACCCGGAATTTTTTTATCCATTTATAAATGAACCTATCGATCATACAGCCGAGATTACAATTCAAGTAAAAGAAGGAGTGCAGCTGCCAATTCAACCAACAGCTGTAATTCCACCACTGAAATATAATAAATCGTGGTTATTTATGCTCACACAGGATGACTGTAAGCATGCTGCTTTCTGCTATACTTGGGCGGCCATTCATGGAAAGCCATTATCTAAAAAGTCATTCTATGATTTAGCTCATCTACAAAGGAATGAACTCCCTTCTGATTGCTACTATCTTGGAAAAACTCTGGGAAGCACGGATGGAGCAGGTAATGAAGTCCGGTTCTCATTTGGCACTACTCTTTCTCCTGAAGATACATGGATGGATGAAACGACAACTGTAAATAAAAAAAACTTTGGATTTAACATACAAAAAGGGCTGAAGTGGGGAAATGTCAAAGAAATGCTGAACTTTGGCGTAGGTATTGCTTTTCATGATGTAATGGTGACAGATGTATACGACCCGGAAGATATTTTATCACATTACAAAATAGCACAAGACATTATCCTTGATCGTTTGAAAGGACGAGGATGCAAAATGCTGGCAGAACCTAACGGAAATAAAACTTATGTGGAAGCCGCGCGTGACTATCCCATCATCAAAACTCTTACAGCGCAAGCGGGGGCTGTAAAACTATATCCATTCAAATTGAAAGGAGATCTTGAAAAGGTGTTGATCGAAAGAGTTTTCTATGAACCACCTTCTGGTAGCGTACTGACAACCATGGATATGATAAAACCTGTCATTCTTGAGGAACTTAGGTATGATAGACAAGAACGGACAGCCATTTCTATCGGTGTTCATAGCACAGATACCGGATGGATAGATCTCTTTGAATGGCTCAACGACACCTACGGACAGGATGGTGACGACTCAATGTGGTTCACCAGTCAGGAGGAATATTATGAATATAATTACTATCAGGTACATGGTACAACGGAGGTGAACTATGAGGATGAGCACACGATCAAACTGATAGTTCATTTACCCGGGCAGGAGTATTTCTATTATCCCTCTGTTACAGTCAATTTATCCGGTGTCAAGAAGGAAGATATCAAACAAATATCATCCAATGATGAAGTAACCGGTTTATCTTATGCAAACTACGGAAACGGTATCATGCTAAATATCGACTGCCGGAAATACCTGACGGAACACGCCGAGAATTTCGTGAAACGATATGAAGCGAATCCGACAAATGCTTCTGCCAAAGCAGACGCCAACTACTTTGTGAATATGCTGAAAGATTCGGATAAAAAGACGGAGTTGAAGAAACGAGCTGAATAAAATGAAATAAGAGGCTAATAAGAGCTGAATGTAAAACGATACAAGAAAAATAAACAAATATAGCTATGAACGAAACCATTACCATTTGTCTTGAAATTATTTTCTGGCTTGCCCTGTTCGTTGTGTTCTACACCTATTTGGGCTACGGAATTGTGCTTTATATTCTTGTCAAGTTGAAAGAGCTTTTCGTGAAGCCTGTAAAGCGTTCGTTGCCGGCATCGGACGCAGACCTGCCGGAAGTTACCCTCTTCATTACGGCATTCAACGAAGAAGATGTAGTGGACGAGAAGATGGAAAACAGTCTTGAGCTGGATTATCCTGCGGACAAGCTGCACATCGTATGGGTGACGGACGGAAGCGATGACGGTACGAACGAACGATTGCAGACGCGTTGGCAGGGGAAAGCGACCGTACATTTCCAACCGCTCCGGCAAGGTAAGACGGCTGCAATGACACGTGGAATGATGTTGGTGGATACTCCACTCGTTGTTTTTACGGATGCCAACACGATGGTGAACCGGGAGGCAATACGGGAAATCGTGCTTGCTTTCCAGGATCCGAAAGTGGGCTGCGTGGCTGGTGAAAAACGGATTGCCGTGCAGACAAAAGACGGGGCGGCTGCCGGTGGTGAAGGTATTTACTGGAAATACGAATCAACCCTGAAAGCACTTGATGCACGGCTCTACTCTGCCGTAGGAGCAGCAGGCGAACTGTTTGCCGTGCGTAACGAGCTATTCGAAGCGATGGAGCCGGATACGTTACTCGACGATTTTATTCTTTCACTCCGGATCACAATGAAAGGTTATACCATCGCTTATTGTACGAATGCTTATGCCATCGAAAGTGGTTCGGCAGATATGCGCGAAGAAGAAAAACGAAAAGTGCGCATCGCTGCGGGAGGATTGCAGTCTATCTGGCGGCTTCGTCCGTTGCTGAATCCTTTCCGTTACGGGATACTTAGCTTTCAATATACGTCGCACCGGGTATTGCGATGGTCTATTACTCCGTTCCTGTTGTTTGCGCTCTTCCCGCTGAATATTGCGATTCTGCTGTTGGGTGGTTCCACGATATTTTACGGAGTGCTGCTTGCCATGCAGGTTCTTTTTTACGGGTTGGGATATTGGGGATATTACCTATCTACGAAACAGATAAAAAACAAGTTGCTCTTTATCCCCTACTACTTTTTATTTATGAATGTCAATGTGCTGAAAGGCATCCGCTATCTCAAGAAGAAAAAAGGAAGCGGAGCTTGGGAAAAGGCGAAGCGCGCCGAAAAGTAAGAACAAATGCCATAATCTTTTGTTATCCTTATAGGAGACATAAGTCTCTATTATCTAATAAAGAACAGACATGGACAGAATATTACATGATGCGAATAACGCACAAAGAATATTGAAACTGACAGCAGACACGATGCTATTAGTTGACAGGCACGGCGTCTGCGTAGACATTGAGCCACATTGTGATCTATGGTTTCTGCAAGAGGATATACTTTTAGGAAAAAATATATTTGAGCTTTTACCGGAATATACAAGAGAGAGGGTGATGCCCATCTTTCAGATTGTGCTCGAAGAACAGCGTAGCATCAGCAAGAACTTCAAGCTGGTGCTGAATGACGAAATTTTCTACTTCAAATGCCTCATGTTTCCGTATGACGGCATGGTGCTTTGCCAATATCGTGACATCACGCAGAGAAGTAACGTGAAGCGTCGGTTGGAGCAGGCGAATCTTACTCTAAGGGCCATCCAGAAGATTGCCCAGATAGGACAATGGGCATATAATACGAATCAGAATATTTTCCATTATTTGGGTTATACAGGCGTTTTGTGTGAGGAAAGTGTGCAGAATCTCGCCATTGAAAAATATGTGGAACTGATTGTAGAAGAAGACCGTCAGAGTTTCAGGGAATGGTGTCGGGTGAACGAAAGGGAGCTCAACATGGAGAGCATCAGCTATCGCGTCCGACTGAACGGGGAAATCTTCTATATGCGTATTCAGACTTATTTGCGTGAAGAGCGCCCCGACGGCAGTTTCAACATCGAGGGGTATATTCAGAATATTACGGACATACAGCATCGCAGAAATGACATCAATACGTTGACGCACGCTATCAACAACGCCAAAGAGAGTATCTTTGCCGCCAGACCCGATGGCACGATTATCTTCGCCAATCGTCGTTTCCTGCACAATCACGGTATTCCCGAAAGTGAGGATATCAGTCAGTTGAAAATCTACAATGTCGCCGCAGATATGCCTACGCAAGAGGCTTGGGACGAACGTTGTAAGGATGCCATACATGGTGGTAGCAGTAATTTTGTGGCTCACCATCCGTCAAAAATCAATAGAGATATATTGGCTTACGAAGGTACGATGTACAACGTTATCAATGATTCCGGTGAAGAGAGTTACTGGTCGTTTGCTCATGATATTTCCGAACGGATTCGGTATGAGGCCCAAATCAAACGGCTGAATCAAATCATGGATACGACGATCAATAATCTCCCCGCGGGGATTGTTGTGAAGGAGATTAATAATGATTTCCGGTACATTTACCGGAATCGGGAGGCTTATAACCGCGATCTTTACAAGAACGATCCTGTCGGTAAGAATGACTTCGATTTCTATCCGCCTATCGTGGCAGAGAAGAAGAGACAGGAGGATATTCAAGTGGCCACCAGCGGAAAAGGTATGCACTGGACGGTGGAAGGAAAGGACCGGAACGGAAACCTGATTATCCTTGACAAGCGGAAGATACGGGTGGATGGGGATGAATTGTCTTCGCCTATCATCGTCAGCATCGAATGGGATGTCACGGAACTGGAAATGATGAAGCGGGAGTTACTGTCTTCGAAGGAGAAAGCGGAAATGTCTGATAGTTTGAAATCGGCTTTCCTTGCCAATATGAGTCATGAGATACGTACTCCGCTGAATGCTATTGTGGGATTCTCGCATCTCATTGCCGAAAGCGATGATGCGGAAGAACGAAAGACGTACTACAACATCGTAAACGCGAACAACGAGCGTCTTTTGCAACTCATCAACGAGATTCTTGATCTCTCGAAGATTGAATCGGGGACTATTGAGTTTTCTTTCGGACCTGCCAGTTTACATAATCTCTGCCGGGAAGTGCACGATGCTCATATATTCCGTACTCCGCAGGGAGTGAGTCTTGTCTATGAGCCTTCGGACGAGAGTCTGGTGATTGAAACGGACAAGAACCGGGTGTTTCAGGTGATTTCGAATCTGGTTGGGAATGCTGTTAAGTTTACGAAAGAAGGAAGTATCAGTTACGGTTACAAGCTGGTGGATAACCAGATTGTTTTCCACGTAACGGATACAGGGACGGGAATTGAGCCGGAGAAAGTGGGTCGTGTGTTCGAACGTTTTGCCAAGCTGAATAATCATGCACAGGGCACTGGGTTGGGATTATCTATCTGTAAATCTATCGTTGAGCGTCTCGGGGGCAAGATTTCCGTCAGCTCCGAATTTGGTAAGGGAACCACATTTACATTTACTTTGCCGTATACGGTTGCAGAATCTGTGAGTGTAGATTCGGAGAAAAAGAATGGTGATGAGACGAGCGGAGGTATGAGCAGTGCTGTAAATACGCGGCATGCTTGTATTTTGGTTGCCGAAGATACGGACAGTAACTTTGATTTATTGGAGGCTATCTTAGGTAAGGAGCACCGGATTATACGTGCACATGACGGAATGGAGGTTGTCACGATGTTCGATGAGGTGAAACCTGATCTTATCCTGATGGATATTAAAATGCCGAATTTGGATGGATTGGAGGCTACGAAGATCATTCGGGAGCTGTCTGCCACTGTTCCTATCATTGCTCAAAGTGCCTTTGCCTATGAGCAGGACCAAAAAGCGGCGAAGGAGGCCGGATGCAACGATTTTATAGCTAAACCGATAGCGGATGATAAGCTGAAAGCTATGATTCATAAATGGCTGTCGCCTCCATAAAAGGGCACATATTGTAGAGTATATATTATATAGAAAACAATTTAATAGTGATATAATCACCCAATAATTTAGATTAGATGAAAGCCTTTTATAGACTGTTTTATTACATATCCATCGTGCTGACCAGTATTTTGGCAGGAGTTACCATTGCGGGCGCCTTCGTAGGTAATGCCGCACCGGATAGTTTCAAATTTATGCCTTTCATCGGTTTGATTTTACCGATACTTTTGTTGGCTAATCTTGCTTCTGTCATCTACTGGACGATTCGTTGGCGGTGTTGGGTTTTCATCCCTCTGATTGCTATATTTAGCAACTGGAGCTATATTAGTTGTGTGATTCATTCTCCTTTTTTCAGCCCGGCTTCGGCTCCAATGGTCAAAATGAACGCGTATACTCCTGGTATTCTAACTGTTGCTACTTACAACGTTGATGCCTTTAATCATGAGCATACCGGTTATTCATGCAAAGAGATAGCCTCTTACATGAGAAATCTGCAAGCAGATATTCTCTGTTTTCAGGAGTTTGGCATTAATGATGAGTTTGGTGTAGACAGTATAGCTGCGGTTCTTTCTGATTGGCCGTATCATTTTATTCCTATTTCTCCCGAGGGAAAACATTTGTTGCAACTGGCTGTTTTCAGCCGTTACCCCATCAAGGAGGAGAATCTTATCGTCTATCCTGATTCGAAAAATTGCAGTCTCTGGTGTGATATTGAGATTAATGGCCGTACTATCCGTCTGTTCAACAATCATCTCCAAACAACGGAAGTGAGCCAGAACAAGCGCAAACTGGAAAAGGGACTCCGCACGGATGATTCTCAAAGGGTGGAACGTGCTGCTGTGGGCTTGATTGACGGATTGCATGAGAATTTCCGGAAACGTGCCGCACAAGCTAATACTCTAAAGCAACTGATAGCTGCCTCTCCCTATCCTACTATAGTCTGTGGTGACTTTAACTCTCTGCCGTCTTCGTATGTTTATCACACTGTAAAAGGTGATAAGTTGCAGGACGGTTTTCAGACGAGTGGTCATGGGTATATGTATACTTTCAAGTTTTTCAAGCATCTGTTAAGAATCGACTATATTCTCCATTCGCCGGAACTGAATAGTACGGATTACTTCTCTCCGGATCTTACTTATAGCGATCATAATCCGGTGGTGATGAGGGTGAAGTTATAAAATATAGAAGTAGAAAAAAGCCAAGGTAAACAGAAATGCTTACCTTGGCTTTTTTCTACTTCTATAACCGCCAATTCTTAATTAAAAATATAACGCAAGCTAAATTGTACTGAATAAGTTGAACTAAAGCTCTCATAATTTCTAAAACTACGAGTCAATCTTTCACCATTATTAGTATTGAACTTATAAGCACCATTTTCATAATGAAGGATTGAAGATGCATTTAATTCTTTATATAATCCCCACTTATGATTTAAGAGGTTCCCAACATTTTCTATATCAACACCAAATTGAATAGTATTACGTCTATTGCCAACATTGACGTAAAAGTCTTGCATAAATTTAAAATCAAATTGATGTCTCCAAGGCATAATACCACCACCACGTTTAGCATATTCACCTTTATGTTTCTTCAGATAAGAATCCTGATTAATAAATGCCCAAAAATCATCTTTCTGTTCTTCAGGTGAATAGGTTACAGCTTGTCCATTTTTAACATAAGAAGATGCAGCAAAATTCCATTTATCTAAATCTTCCCTAGAAGCAGGAATATAAATCAAACTATTGGAGCCATATGAATCTCCTATCACATTACTATCAAAAGTATATGAATAGCGAGTATATGACCAACCACCACTATATCCCATTTGGCTACCATCATAAATCAATGATACAGCAGAAGCAAAATTCTTACCATATTCTTTACGATAACCAATCGAAGCTATGATACGGTCAGGAGCAACATAACTTCCATAACCTATTTCATGTTCATTCACCCCATTAACAGAATACGTTCCAGTTTTATAGGAGCTAGTAACTTGATCTCCTAAACCATCAGTGTATGATTTTGCCTGTGAATGAGTATATGCAAATGAAACATTCAGACCAAAATCAAACATTTTAGATAATTGTGCCGAAATAGAATAATAATATGCTTTACTTCCACCATTCTCAATTAAATAAACTGATTTGGGATTCCATTTTGCTCCATATAGCTTACGAGTATCATTAGGAGATAGAGTTATAGTTTCCTCTGGATCTTTAAAACTCTTATCGGAAACAACAGCAGGATTTATATCCTTATTGTAAATACCTTCTAAAGTGAAATTTATATCACCTGGAAGTTTTGCATCAAATGCTAAAGAAGTCTTCCATGTTGATGGCATCTTCAAATCTTTATCAATAATAGTAGGAGTAGAAGGTACAGTAGGTTCTTTTGTATTAAAGCCACTAGGATAAAGATCCTTTAAAATATCTTTAGCATCAGCATGAAAATTGGGCTGATTTATATTGTATTTAACAGCTTCTGCAACATCATTATAATAGGTTGTGGTCTGTCCCACTCCAGAATTTCCAATAGTAGATATTAACCAAACAAAAGGTAGACGCCCAACAAAAACACCTGTACCTCCACGTAATACATATTTCCGTTCTCCTGTTATATCCCAATTAAAACCAATACGAGGAGAAATTGAGACTTTGGCAGAAGGTAATTGATCTGTCGAATAATGCATACCATCAGCAAACTCTAGTTGATTAAATGCAGCATTAAAATTATTATCTAAACTAGGATATTTAGGTAACTCCAAACGAATACCCGCTGTTAGTTTAAAGTTATCGCTTATGTTCATTTGATCTTGAATATAAGCAGAATATTGGGTATAACGCATTTTTGCCTTAAACTTCGACAGGTCTGCAGAGTTAGAATGAGTAATAGCAAAAGCTGCAGGTTTACCTCCTGCAAAAAAATCATCCATTGATGAATAAACATAGTATCCATTTCCTGCCTGCATAAAGCCATTCACTGCATCTGTCATTTCGAACTGTAAGCCTCCTGTGAAATTATGAGCACCTGCATTCCAGAGTAATTCATCTGTTATAACAGTTGTCTTAGTTTGAGACAAATTTCCTACTGTATAAATGTCTGGCCCAAAAGAAGCATATAAAGCACCATCTTTCAAAATATCAACAGTAGGCATGTCTTTTCCTTCATATGAACGTGGCTCATCTTGAAAAGAGTACGTTGCACGCAATACATTATTTAATTTTCCATCCATCCATTTAGAGTTCCATTCCCCTGCAACAGATGTAAAATTCTTATCCTTATAATATCGAGAGTTTTCAAATGTAAGTGCATAGCGTGACTCACGACCTAATCCGGCTTTCACATCACCACCATTTCCAGGATAAATCAGATTAGCTTTCATTGGTGAAACCGAGGAACTAGGTGCATTCGAATCTTTTGTGTGACTTCTTGTAAAACGGACATTAATTTTATTATTATCATTAATATTCCAGTCAATACGTGCCATAATTTTATAAGCTGGTGTCTTCACATGATAATTTCCGTAACGTCCAAGCCCATAACCTTTAGATGACATAAATTCACCGATCTGTTGCATATCACTTTCCATGGGGCGACGATAATCACCTGTATTCCAATCTTGATCACTACTAGTTCTAGCCATTGCCGTAGGGCCTGCCGTCACATTGTCTTCATATTCTCCGTTAACAAAGAAAAATAATTTATTCTTAATTAAAGCACCACCTAAACTTGCTCCATAAGTATAATACTGCGATTTTGAGCGTATTAGGCTATAGTCATCAACATGGCTTCCCTTAAGATTCTGATTATTTAAATATGTATAGGCACTAGCTGTGAACTTATTATTACCAGAACGAGTTACTGCATTAATAGCTCCTCCTGTAAAACCACTTTGACGAACATCATATGGAGTAATTGAAACTGAAACTTGTTCCAATGCATCCAATGAAATAGGCGATCCACCTCCAGGTAAATTTGAACCAATACCAAATGAATTATTAAAAGCTGCACCATCTACAGTCACATAAGATTGACGAAAATTACCACCACCAACAGCAAACCCATTTGCCGTTACAGAAGATTGTGGTGATAAACGCATTATATCATTCAAACTTCTTGTCACTGTAGGAACTGCAGCTATCGCTTCCCTATTGATATTCACTATAGCACCTGAACGGTCGCTCTTCATGTTGCTATCCTTTGAAGCCGTCACCACGATTTCATCTAACAATTCAGAGCTTTCTTTTAAAGAAACATTTAAAACATAATTCTCTCCCAATGAAAGGTTAATTCCCTTGTAAATTGCTGTTTGATAACCAACATAAGAAATTTCTACTTTGTAAGGGCCGCCGGTACGCATACCCTGCAGATTAAATTGACCACTGACGTTAGTCACTGTACCATAACGAGTGCCTGATGGTTCGTGAACCGCAACGACTGTTGCTCCAATGATTGGTTCATCTTGTGCGGTCACTTTACCACTCATCGTGGCTGTTGTAACCTGCGCGCTCATCGTGACAGCAATAAACAACATTACTAGCACTAAGAAAGATCGCATTCTCTTTAACATAAATGTAGTTGATTAGTTAATATAAATTGTTT
>OGXV01001838.1_pt1 | contig 12088 bp, 8 predicted proteins | sample 1576391 | NCBI WGS metagenome assembly OGXV01 (sample SAMEA3541586, study PRJEB24748) | human gut metagenome | biome: human gut; feature: human-associated habitat; material: faeces | place: China | collected 2012 | reverse complement strand
TCCTTCGGCCGAAGGGGATACACGCAACGTACAACTTGACCTGATTCCGGCCGATATGATTCAGACCATCGAAGTCAGTAAAGTGGTAACTTCGGATATGGATGCCGATGCCATCGGCGGATCTATCAATCTGGTCACCAAGAATTCGCCCTATAAACGGACGCTGACAGCTACTGCCGGTTCGGGCTACAACTGGATCAGCGAGAAAGCACAGTTGAATCTGGGACTGACTTATGGCGACCGTTTCTTTAACGACAAACTGGGGGTCATGTTATCGGCTTCCTATCAGAATGCCCCATCGGGTTCCTACGATACCGAGTTTCTTTGGGAGAAAGACGACAAAGGAAACGTATATATCAACGACTACCAAATACGCCAGTACTATGTAACTCGTGAACGCCAAAGCTATTCGGCAGCCTTGGACTGGGATATCAGCGAAAACCACAAATTGATGTTTAAAGGAATTTTCAATAACCGGAACGACTGGGAGAACCGATACCGCACTACTCTGAAAGATATGGATGAAGAGGGAAAAGCAACTGTACGCGTACAGACTAAAGCCGGTACGCCGGACAATCGCAACGCCCGCCTGGAACGCCAACGCACGATGGACTTCACATTGGGAGGCGAGCATCTGTTCGGACCGGTGTCTATGGATTGGAATGCCAGTTACGCCAAAGCAACAGAGGAGCGTCCGAACGAACGTTACATTGATTTCCAACTGAAGAAACAGCAATTCGACATGGATCTGAGCAACGAACGCGAACCGCTGGCTACACCAAAGTCCGGTTCTACAATGACACTGAACAAAGATTTCGGCCTGAAGGAACTCACCGAACAACAGGAAGACATCAAGGAAAAAGACCTGAAATTCTCCATGAACTTCAAACTCCCCTTCCGGAACGGAAACAAATTGAAATTCGGTGCCAAGGTGGTACGCAAAACCAAAGATAAAGAGGTAGACTTTTATGAATATACTCCGAAAGATGAAGAGGCATTCATGGCCAACAGCCTGCAGAACACGGTAGATCAAACCAACAAAAACTTCATGCCGGACCATAAATATCAGGCAGGCATTTACGCCGACAAACAATATGTAGGTTCACTGGACCTGAACAATCCCTCCCTCTTTGACAAAGAACAGGTGCAGGAAGAGTTAGCCGGTAACTTCGAAGCACGCGAAACCGTAAGTTCGGGCTACATCCGTTTCGACCAAAAGCTCACGGACAACGTAGAACTGATGACCGGGCTCCGCATCGAAAACACCAGCCTCAGCTATACCGGACGCACGTATGACGACGAAACAGACCAAACCTCGAAGACTGCCCGAGAAACGAACAGTTACATCAACTTCCTCCCGTCACTCCTCATGAAATGGAACGTAAACGAGGATTTCAAAGTACGCGGTTCGTTTACTCAGACATTGTCACGTCCGAAGTATTCTGCCCTGGTACCCAGTGTCAACATCAAACGTTCGGATAACGAAGTGACAGTGGGTAATCCCGGCCTGAAACCTACTCTTTCTTATAACTTCGACCTGAGTGCGGATTATTATTTCAAAAGTATCGGTCTGGTCAGCGCAGGAGTATTCTATAAGAAAATAGACGATTTCATTGTCAACCAAGTGTCTACAAACTACGAATACAACGGCAACCTATACAACCGCTTTATCCAGCCCAAGAATGCGGGTAATGCCAATCTGATAGGTATGGAACTCTCTTACCAGCGTGATTTCGGATTTATCGCTCCTGCCCTGAAATGTATCGGTTTTTATGGCACTTACACCTTCACTCACTCCCGTGTGGAAGACTTCAACTTCGAAGGACGCGAAAATGAAAAGGATCTGAGCCTGCCAGGTTCTCCGAAGCATACAGCCAATGCATCGCTCTATTTTGAGAAAAATGGACTGAACCTCCGCCTGAGCTACAACTTTGCATCGGCCTTCATCGATGAAATGGGTGAAGACACCTTTCACGACCGCTATTACGACCGCGTGAACTATCTGGACGTAAACGCCAGTTACACTTTTGCGAAACACTACACCCTCTATGCCGAAGCAAACAACCTGCTGAACCAACCCCTCCGCTATTATCAGGGGACTCAGGACCGCACCATGCAGGCTGAATACTACGGTGTAAAGATTAATGCCGGATTTAAGATCAACTTTTAACCGGCTATCAGAGGAGGTTGAACCCACGGTGCACCGCCGATCAGAAAACGGTGCACCGTTTCTAAAGGAACGGTGCACCGTGGGTCTGAGATCAAAACCGTCTTCTCGCATCACTGACGAAAAAACGTATTCAATTCATTAATTATCAATATAAAAACTCATATTTATGAAATTAAAAAACTTACTGATACTACTGTTTATCTCCATTGTCGCAACCGCTTCGGCCCAGCTCAAGGATTACTCTATGTTTGACAAGAAGTTTAACTTCTACATTGCTAACGACCTGGGACGTAACGGCTACTACGATCAAAAGCCGATTGCCGAATTAATGGGAACTATGGGTGAGGAAATAGGACCGGAATTTGTGCTGGCTGCCGGAGATGTCCATCATTTCGAAGGGGTACGCAGCGTGAACGACCCGCTCTGGATGACCAACTTTGAACTGATTTACAGTCACCCGGAACTCATGATCGACTGGTATCCCGTACTGGGAAACCACGAATATCGGGGCAACACACAAGCTGTACTGGACTACAGCGGAGTGAGCCGCCGCTGGACCATGCCTGCCCGTTACTACACCAAGACATTCGAAGAAAAAGGAGCCACCGTCCGCATCGTCTGGATAGATACTGCTCCTCTGATCGATAAATATCGTAACGAAAGCGCAACCTATCCCGATGCATGTCATCAGGATATGAACGGACAGTTGGCCTGGCTGGACTCGGTGCTGACTGTTGCCAAAGAAGACTGGGTGATCGTTGCCGGGCATCATCCGATCTATGCCGAAACCCCGAAAGACCAGAGCGAACGCAGCGACTTACAGAGCCGCCTCGATCCTATTCTGAGAAAGCATAAAGTAGATATGTACATTTGCGGACATATCCACAACTTCCAACACATCCGCGTACCGGGAAGCGACATCGACTATATCGTAAACTCTGCCGGATCACTGGCACGCAAGGTGAAACCGATTGAGGGAACTCAGTTCTGCAGCCCCGAACCTGGCTTCTCAGTCTGCTCCATTGATAAAAAGGAACTGAACCTGCGGATGATCGATAAAAAAGGGAATATACTTTATACGGTAACCCGGAAAAAATAAATCACTCTCTTGAAAAATGCACAATTTTGAAAGAGCCGGCTTCTTCGTGACGAAAGAGCCGGCTCTGTTTATTATTTATCAGTCTTGGGCCTCAAATCATCTTTGGGAATCGTAGACTCATTGCCGTCACGCATAGCCATATAGTGAGGCGACATGATTTCGATGCCCGCTTCATTAAAGCGATCCTGAATATTCTGATGCAGGTCCGAATATATCTGAGCCAATTTATCCGCCTCACGGATATAAGCATTGATTTGATAAACCGGATACCAGTCACTCAACGAAGTTTCAAGCACAAAAGGACGCGGATCGTCAATCACCCCGGGAGTATTCAAGGCAGCCTCTATCAATAGCTGATGAACCTGACGCCAGGGAACATCATATCCGATGGTCACTTCCGAGTGAATAATCAGACCGTATTCGCGGGCCGAAGCGCTATAGTTCACTGTATGGGATGACATGATAAACGAGTTCGGAATGGTTACCACCTCATTCTTCGGTGTCTTGATCCGGGTCACCAAAGGCGTTTTCTCGATTACATTCCCGGTAGTATCATTCAGCTGAATCCGGTCGCCCAGTTTAAAAGGACGCATATAAGTAATGACCAGCCCCGCAATCACATTACCGATTACCGTGCTGGATCCTAAAGAAACGATCAATCCGATGAAAACCGAGATTCCCTGGAACACCCCACTTTTAGCCCCCGGCAAATAGGGATAGATCATCGCAATCATAAAAGCATAAAGCAGAAAACGGATGATATGATAAGTAGGCATTGCCCAGTCGGGATAGAAGCCACCGAACTTGAGCCGCCCCGCCTCTACCTCACGGGACAAGTAGTGAACCAAGCGCACCAGATACTTAACGGCAAAACAGATGATAAGAATGGCAAACAAATTGGGAATATAATCGACTATACCTACCAGTATGTTCTTGATCGGGTTCCAGATATACGAAAATATCTGATAGGCCAGCCCCTTGGTCTGTGGGAAGATAGCGAACAAAAGGGGGATGGTAATCAACAATTGGAGAAGCATGATTACATAGCGCAGCAAATTGGAAAGGAAGATCAACAGGTTGACCTGCCGCTGCGTATCCAATAACTCGTAATTCTGAATGGAGATCGGCTTCAGCCTGGTATCCTTCAGCTTTTGGATACGTACTTTCAGTTTACGGAACAGCCAGCCTGTAAGCCAAAACAACAGATACTGCCCTGCCAATACCAGGACAAAATACAGAATACGCTTACCCAGTTGCCACAAGCTATGCTCCTCCTTCAACTCTTTCAGTTTCTGTACTACAATCTTCCGCTTATCCGTTGCCAACTGCTCGCGCGAACGTCCTTCCCATAGTCCGTCCTGGTCGGTAAACGAAGCAATGACTTTATTGCCGTACATCAGATCGGTTACGATATCGCTGCTCTCGATATAGACAGAATCGGGATGCAGGGTAAACCGTTTACCCAACTGCATGATGGCCGCATCGATCATTTCGGCCCGCTGCAAAGGGGTATATCCCCCACGCTTGGTATACAAATAAAACAATGTATCGCCTTCGACCACTACCGGTACTCCCGGCGTAAACTGGCGAAGTGAGTCGATACGTGCCCTTTGCTGAGCTAATTTCACAGAGTCGGCAGCAAAAGCTTTCAGCCTCATCTGCTCCATTTCCATACGCATATTGGCTTCGCTCAGACGCGCCTCCTCCAGCTCTTTCTTCATATCTGCCATCCGTACGGAATCCGAATCGTTCCGAACTGCGGTCCGGGTAGCCACACTATCACCCGTCAATATCTCACGAACCGCCTTTCCCAACTGTGCGCACATATTGTTGGTCACCAACAGAAACAACAAAAGGCCGAATAATCTGTTCTTTTTCATATCAAAAACTCATAAAGTAATTGTCACCGGAATGGATAAACGTGCCAAACATACAGATTGTTTTTGACATAGCATAGATCGAAATCATTATATTTGCACCCGAATCCGTAATTTAAAGGTATAGACATGGATATATTACTGCTTATTGGAGGATTACTCCTCATTTTGATAGGTGCCAACTGCCTGACAGATGGTGCTGCGTCCGTAGCCAAGCGATTCCGTATTCCTTCCATCGTAATCGGCCTGACTATCGTAGCTTTCGGAACTTCCGCCCCGGAACTGACCGTTAGCGTATCGTCCGCCCTGAAAGGTAGCGCGGACATCGCCGTAGGTAACGTAGTGGGAAGTAATATCTTCAATACATTGATGATCGTCGGGTGCACCGCTCTATTTGCTCCTATCGTAATTACCCGGAATACTTTGCGGAAAGAGATTCCGCTATGCATTCTCTCCTCCATCGTCCTGCTGATATGCGCCAATGACGTTTTTCTGAATAAAGCTTCCAGCAACATACTAAGCATCTCGGACGGACTGATTCTGCTCTGTTTCTTCACCATCTTCCTGGGCTACACATTTGCCATAGCCTCACCCACAAACAATACTCAACCGGAAGAGGAAATCAAAAGCCTCCCGATGTGGAAATCCGTACTTTTCATTCTGGGCGGATTGGCCGGACTTATTTTCGGGGGACAATGGTTTGTAGAGGGAGCAAGCAACATCGCACGGCACCTTGGCGTCAGCGAATCTGTTATCGGACTCACACTGGTAGCCGGAGGTACCTCCCTACCGGAACTTGCTACATCGATAGTGGCTGCCTTGAAAAAGAATCCGGAAATAGCCATCGGTAATGTGATCGGCAGTAATCTGTTCAACATCTTCTTTGTATTGGGATGCAGTGCTTCCATCACTCCCTTGCGGCTGACAGGCATCAATAACTTCGACCTTTTCACCTTGGTCGGTTCGGGCATTCTGCTCTGGTTTTTCGGATTATTTTTTGCCAAACGCACCATCACACGGATCGAAGGAAGTATTCTGGTGTTATGCTATATAGCCTACACCACCTATCTGATCTATCAGATTTGATAACATCGAGACACATAGTTTTTAGTTTTCGTACGTGGTAATTTAAAGATTATCACGTATCTTTGCCCCCTCATCATAAATACAAGCTATGGCCATTACAATTAAAAAGGTATCGACAAAAAGAGAACTTAAAAAATTCATTCGTTTTAATTACGAATTATACAAAGAGAATCCTTATTCCGTACCTGACCTCTACGACGACATGCTGAATACATTCAATAAGAAGAAAAATGCGGCATTCGAGTTCTGTGAGGCCGAGTACTTTCTGGCTTATAAAGACGGAAAAATCGTAGGGCGCATCGCAGGTATTATCAATCACCGTGCCAATGCCACCTGGAACAAAAAAGATGTCCGTTTCGGTTGGATCGACTTCATCGACGACCTTGAAGTATCTTCCAGACTTCTGCAAACCGTAGAAGAATGGGGTAAATCCAAAGGGATGGAGAACATTCAGGGACCTCTTGGATTTACCGACTTCGACGCAGAAGGTATGCTGATCGAAGGATTCGACCAACTCAGCACCATGGCAACCATCTACAATCATCCCTACTATCCGCAACACATGGAGAAACTGGGATTTGAGAAAGATGCCGACTGGGTGGAATACAAAATTTATATTCCTGACGCCATCCCTGAGAAGCATCAGCGCATATCCGATCTTATTCAGCGTAAATATAACCTCAAGATAAAGAAATATACCTCATCCAGAAAGATTGCAGCCGATTACGGACAAGCCATCTTTGAGTTGATGAACGAAGCTTATAGTCCGCTGTACGGATACTCTCCGCTTTCGCAACGGCAAATTGACCAATATGTTAAAATGTACCTTCCGATTGTCGACTTGCGAATGGTAACCCTGATCACAGATGCGGAAGACAAGTTAATTGCCGTAGGCATTTCAATGCCTTCACTTTCGGAAGCGTTACAGAAATCGCATGGACGCCTTTTGCCCCTCGGATGGTATTATCTGCTAAAGGCATTGTTCATGAAACGACGCGCCAAAATGCTTGACCTGCTGCTTGTAGCCGTGAAACCGGAGTACCAAAACAAAGGTGTTAACGCTTTGTTATTTTCCGATTTAATTCCGGTTTATCAAAAATTAGGTTTTATCTTTGCAGAAAGCAACCCCGAACTGGAAATGAACGGAAAAGTTCAGGCACAATGGGAATACTTTAAAACCGAACAACATAAACGTCGTCGTGCGTTTACTAAGAAGATAGACTAAAAACAATGGAAGAGAACGAACTGATACCTGTAGACAACAACCCTGTAGAATATACAGACGACAACATCCGCCACCTGAGCGACATGGAACATGTGCGCACCCGTCCGGGTATGTACATCGGTAAGCTGGGCGACGGTTCGCATCCCGAAGACGGAATATATGTCCTTCTGAAAGAAGTTATTGACAACAGTATCGACGAGTTCAAAATGCAATCCGGCAAGAAGATCGAAATCAGAGTGGAAGAGAATCTTCGTGTCAGTGTACGCGACTACGGCCGCGGTATCCCACAGGGAAAACTAATAGAGGCAGTCAGTGTGCTGAACACCGGTGGTAAGTATGACAGCAAGGCTTTCAAGAAAAGTGTCGGACTGAACGGTGTCGGCGTGAAAGCTGTCAATGCTTTGAGCTCAAACTTTGAAGTACGTAGTTACCGGGATGGTAAAGTGCGTTGCGCCACCTTTACCAAAGGAGAGCTGGTGACAGACCACACAGAAGATACGGAAGAAGAAAACGGTACTTACATCTTCTTCGAACCGGATGAAACTTTATTCCTGAATTATAGTTTCCGTCCCGAATTTATCGAGACGATGCTGCGCAATTACACATACCTGAACACCGGGCTGGCAATTATCTATAATGGCCAACGGATCCTTTCGCGCAATGGCCTAGTAGATTTGCTGAATGATAACATGACAGCTACCGGCCTCTACCCCATCGTACATCTGAAGGGCGAAGATATCGAGATAGCCTTTACCCATACCGGACAGTACGGAGAGGAGTACTACTCATTTGTAAACGGTCAGCATACCACCCAGGGAGGTACCCATCAAAGTGCTTTCAAAGAACACATCGCCCGCACCATCAAAGAGTTCTATAACAAGAATCAAGACTATACTGACATCCGTAACGGACTGGTAGCCGCCATTGCTGTCAACGTGGAAGAACCTATGTTTGAAAGCCAGACCAAAATCAAACTCGGCTCTACCAATATGTCGCCGGGAGGCATCACAGTAAATAAGTTCGTGGGTGACTTCATAAAACAGGAGGTAGACAATTTCCTCCACAAGCATGCCGATGTAGCCGAAATCATGTTGCAAAAGATACAGGATTCGGAAAAAGAACGCAAAGCCATTGCCGGAGTAACCAAACTGGCACGTGAACGCGCCAAGAAAGCCAACCTGCACAACCGGAAGCTGCGTGATTGCCGCGTCCACCTGAACGATGTGAAAGGCAAAGGGCTGGAAGAGGAATCGTGCATCTTCATCACCGAGGGTGACTCGGCAAGCGGCTCTATCACCAAAAGCCGGGATGTGAACACACAAGCCGTATTCAGCCTCCGCGGTAAGCCTCTCAACTCTTTCGGCCTGACCAAAAAAGTAGTTTACGAGAACGAAGAATTCAATCTGCTGCAAGCTGCATTGAATATAGAAGACGGTATCGAAGGCTTACGCTACAACAAAGTGATCGTGGCTACCGATGCCGATGTGGATGGTATGCACATCCGCTTGTTGCTGATTACTTTCTTCCTTCAGTTCTTCCCCGATCTGATAAAGAAAGGACATGTATATATACTCCAAACTCCTCTCTTCCGCGTACGCAATAAAAAGAAAACGCTTTATTGTTATACCGAAGAAGAGCGTGTAAATGCTATTAAAGAGCTTAGCCCGAATCCGGAAATCACCCGTTTTAAAGGTTTGGGGGAAATCTCGCCCGACGAATTCAGACACTTTATCGGCAAAGATATGCGTCTCGAACAAGTATCGCTGCGCAAAACAGACACGGTAAAAGAACTACTCGAATTTTATATGGGTAAGAATACAATGGAACGGCAAAACTTTATTATTGATAATCTGGTTATAGAAGAAGACATCGCATAAACATGAGAAGAGCTATCTTTCCGGGAACGTTCGACCCGTTTACCATCGGACACTACTCCGTAGTTCAACGCACCCTGACATTCATGGACGAAGTGGTCATCGGTATCGGTATCAACGAAAACAAGAATACATACTTTCCGATCGAGAAACGTGTGGAAATGATTCGTAAGTTCTATAAAGACGAACCCCGGATCAAGGTCGAATCTTACGATTGCCTGACGATCGACTTTGCCCGTCAGGTAGATGCCCAATTCATCGTTCGCGGTATCCGTACCGTGAAAGACTTCGAATACGAAGAAACAATTGCCGATATCAACCGGAAACTGGCCGGCATTGAAACCATTCTGTTATTTACCGAACCGGAATTGACCTGTGTCAGCTCTACCATCGTCCGCGAACTGCTTGGCTATAATAAGGATATCAGTATGTTCATTCCCAAAGGGATGGAAATGTAATAAACCCATGTGATCATGAAAAAAATAATATACCTGCTTATCGGTTTGTGTTCCGTTTTGGGACTACAGGCACAGAACTTTGGCTCACCCGCCATGCGAAAATTACAACTGGCAGAGTTCGCCATCTCTAATTTATATGTAGATACGGTCAATGAAAACAAACTCGTTGAATCGGCCATCATAGAAATGCTGGCACAACTCGACCCTCATTCCACCTATTCGGATGCCGAAGAGGTGAAGAAAATGAATGAACCGCTCCAAGGCAATTTCGAAGGGATAGGTGTACAGTTTCAGATGATCGAAGATACGCTGCTCATCGTACAACCGGTGAGTAATGGCCCGTCCGAAAAGGTAGGTATCTTGGCAGGAGACCGTATCATCGCGGTGAATGACACAGCCATAGCAGGCGTAAAAATGGGAACAGAAGAAATCATGGGACGCCTGCGGGGCCCCAAAGATTCGAAAGTAAACCTGACCATTATCCGCAGAGGTGTGAAAGAACCGCTTTTATTTAATGTAAAACGAGATAAAATTCCAATCCTCAGCCTGGATGCTGCTTATATGATTCAGCCTAAAATAGGATACATCCGTATCAACCGTTTTGGAGCAACTACCGCCGAAGAGTTTCTAAAAGCCCTGAAAGAGTTGCAGAAAAAAGGGATGAAAGACCTGATTCTGGACCTGCAAGGCAACGGAGGTGGTTATCTGAATGCCGCCATCGATCTGGCAAACGAGTTCCTGGGACAAAAAGAACTGATTGTCTACACAGAAGGACGTTCTGCACAACGCAGTGAGTTTTTTGCCAAAGGCAACGGAAACTTCCGTAACGGACGTCTGGTGGTATTGGTAGACGAATATTCGGCTTCGGCAAGTGAGATTGTGACAGGTGCCATTCAGGATTGGGACAGAGGAGTGGTGGTAGGACGCCGTTCTTTCGGTAAAGGACTGGTTCAACGCCCGATCGACCTTCCGGACGGTTCTATGATCCGCCTGACCATTGCCCGCTACTATACACCTGCAGGACGTTGCATACAAAAGCCTTATGACAGCAGCATCAACGAAAAACCGGGAAAAGGAAAAAGCAGTGAAAGCAGCATCGAAAAATACAACCAGGATCTGATCGACCGGTATAATCATGGCGAAATGGTCAGTGCAGACAGCATCCACTTCCCGGACTCACTGAAATGCCAGACTAAAAAACTGGGACGTACGGTTTATGGTGGAGGAGGTATCATGCCGGACTACTTCGTTCCGGTAGACACAACGCTGTATACCGACTATCACCGTAACCTGGTAGCCAAAGGGGTAGTCATTAAAACCACAATGAACTTCATTGAAAAGAACCGAAAGGCTTTATTGGATAAATATAAGACATTCGAGAAATTCAATGAAAAGTTTGAAATCGACGACCAGCTATTGAACTACCTGAGAGAAGCTGCCGATAAAAAAAAGATTGAATTCAACGAAGAGCAGTACAACAAAGCCCTGCCACTGATTAAAGCGCAGCTGAAAGCTTTGATAGCCCGTGACTTATGGGATATGAATGAATATTTCCAAGTAATGAATGCCACCAATAAGAGTGTGGAGCGGGCACTGGAAATCTTAAATGACAAAGAGTACGAAAAGATATTGAAATAACGTTTCTATAACGGAAAACGATATACGGTGAATGACGAACAGACTATGCTTCCTGCAGCCTGTTTGTCATTCACCGTATATCGTCAATAACTTATTGTAACCTTCTTCTTCTCACCGAACAACCACTTGTTAAGCCAGCGATTCACATAAATATTGGCTACCGCACAACCGGCCCCTATCACAGCTCCTGCTGCTACATCCGACGGGTAATGTACTCCTTCATTCATTCTTGAGAATCCCACAGAACATGCCCAGAAAGCAGATGGAGCTATCACATACCATTTAGGATAGCGGATACTCAAAGAAGTAGCCAGTGAAAAGGCTGCTGCCGTATGACCGGAAGGAAACGAAGGACTCGATTCATGACTACGCGCATCTACCCGATCCGGATAACGGTCGTAGGGACGCTCACGGTCAAAAGCATATTTCATACCATACGTAATCACGACTGCCTCGGCCACACTCGTACCGATGTAAATGGCATCTTTCAGCAGCTCTTTATCTTTATCAATACCTGCATATACAGCCATCGCCACCGGTACACCTACCGCAATATAAGGTGCCGATTTAGAAAAGGCTTTGCTATAATTCCTCGCAAACTTACTATCAAGACTGTTTATTTTATGTAACGTATTGATATCCCAGTTCTGAGCATATCCCC
>OGXV01001837.1_pt1 | contig 12092 bp, 10 predicted proteins | sample 1576391 | NCBI WGS metagenome assembly OGXV01 (sample SAMEA3541586, study PRJEB24748) | human gut metagenome | biome: human gut; feature: human-associated habitat; material: faeces | place: China | collected 2012 | reverse complement strand
CAAGCTAAATTCTTATGTACAAACTGTGGATATACAGCCAATGTATATGAAAACGTAGCGGGAAATATCCTGATGGCAGCTCTTGCTAGGCTAGATTAGGAAGTGAACTTTCAAAAGAGTCAGCACAGAAAAAGCACTGAAGACAGATAGTAATCTAAGCCGTGTAAATCCCCTTGCTTTAGCAAGGGGAGGAAGTCAAATAGATAATTCAGAAGCAGGATCAATACGAGATGCTTTGAAAGCAGGATAGAGTGCGGCTAAAAGACTCATAACTAAGGAACAAATAGTTACTAAAAGTACATCTATAAGGGATAAGGATGAGGGGATAAAGTTAATAAAATAGATATTCTCATTTAAAAGCTCAAAACCAAAATATTTTTCAAAATTACTAGTAATTGGGGTAATAAAAAATGCTAAAGAGCAACCTAAGACTAGTCCTATAATTGTGCCTCTTAATGCCGAAAGTACCCCCATGAGAGTAAATATTTTAATAATATTAGCTCGAGGCATGCCCATAGTGAGTAAGATAGCAATTTCTCGACTTTTTTCACTTACAGACATGATTAGGTTTGAGATGATATTAAAACAGGCAACTGCCATTACTAAAATCATCGCCAAATACATTATATTGCGAATAAGCTGAATATCGTTATAGAGTTTACCTTGACTCTTCATCCAAGTGCTAGTTGTTACTAAATCTTTTAATTTAGGCAAGGCTAAGTTTAAAGATTCATCAACATTGAGCATATTTTGAGTTTTGATGTGAATGCTATTTGGAGCTTTTAAAGAAGCCAAAGATACGGCTTTATCTATATGTGTAAAAGCTAAAGTGGAGTCAATTTGTCCTCCGGTTTTAATTACGCCCACAATTTTAAAAGTAGCATTAGCAGGTCGACTTAGAGGATTTTCATTTGAACTTTTATCGATAGTTATAAGATCTACTAAATCACCAATGTGTAAGTTCAATTTTTTTAAAATGCCGTTACCAATAATAAGAGGAAAGTTATCATCATCAATATTAAGCTTATCAACAGAACAGCTCATAAATCGTTCTAAATTGACAACATTTTTCTCAAGTTTAGGGTCAATTCCGATAAGAGCAGAAGGAGCAAAGCTTTGATTTTTAGAAAAAACACCTTCTAACGTTACTGTTGGAGCAGCTGCAATAATGCCTGGAGTTTGAACTAGCGTCTGCAGATCGTCCTCAAGATGGCTAAATTCATCTTCTTGAGAATTTAAGGTTGCAGCAGGAATTAAAGAAAGAACCCGATTGTGTAGTTCATATTCAAAACCATTCATTGCCGAAAGGCCGATGATTAAAGCACAAACACCAGCGGCAATACCTGTTGTAGATGCCATAGACATAAATCTTGCTAAGGCGCCATAGCGCTTAGAACGTAAAAAGCGCATTGCAATTTTTAAATTTTGAAATCTAAACATTGATGCGACCATCCTCGATGGTATAAATACGATCGCATTTTTGTGCTAAAGACTCATCGTGAGTTACCATTACTACAGCAGTGTGTTCAGTATGAGCAAGGTTTAAAAAGAGATCAAAGATTGCTTTAGCATTGTTTGCATCTAAATTACCAGTGGGTTCATCTGCAAGAATAAGTTTAGGATGATTTACCATTGCGCGAGCTATAGCTACTCTCTGTCTTTCTCCTCCTGACATTTCTGAAGGTTTATAATTTAATCTGTGTTCAAGACCAACCTTTATAAGATATTCTCGAGCTCTGCTTTGAGCTTTTTCCATAGGAGTTTTAGCGATGACAAGAGGCATCATGACATTTTCAAGAGCTGTAAAATCGCCTAAAAGATGATGGAATTGATATACAAAGCCTAAGCTTTGATTGCGAAAGTTAGCCTTTTGTGAGGAAGTAAGATTTTTTAGGTTAATGTTATCAAAGATAATTTCGCCATCTGATTGGCTATCAAGGGTTCCTAAAATATGTAGCAGGGTACTCTTGCCAGAGCCAGATTTGCCTATAATTGCAGTGATCTCATCGGCATAGATATCTATGTTTATATCATGTAAGACAGCTGTTTTTACAGCACCTTCTGTATAGGTACGACAAACTTTACGGGCTTTTAATAAAATCTCTTGCATAATTTATCCTCGCGAGAGATGAGTAATTGGATCTGTGATGGCCGCACGAATGGCCGGGTAGAGCGTACAGATGATGCTTATAGTTAAGCTTCCTGTAAAAATCATGAAAATATTCAAAAAATCAATACTTACAGGCAAGGTACTATTGAGGTTTAAGCTTAAAAGATAAGCTACACCGTAGGTCGCAGGAATACCGATGAGGGTTCCAATTGTAGCTCCTATAAAACCATAGGAAATTCCCATAAACATAAAGATTTTTAAAATACGCATGCTTTTAAGACCTAAGGTTTTTAAGATAGCAATATCAGTCAATCTTGAGGCTACGGTCATGGTTAAAGCTGAGAGAATATTGAAAGCTGCTACTAAAATTATCAAGGTTAACATTATGGACATAGAAAGTTTTTCTAAAGCTACAGCTTTGAAAAACTCTCCAAGGCTATCACGCCAATCACTAGATTTAAGTTGCATCTTTTCAAGAGCTATAACTGTGTTGTCAACTAAGAATGGATCTTCAAGCCATAATCTTAAAGTTTGAGGAGGTTCTTTATAGCGTAATAGACGTCGTACATCTTCATAATTAGCATAAGCCTCAGGAATGGCATTATTATTTACCGAAGGGGAATATTCACTTAAGGTAAATATTCTTTGTGATGGCACTAAGCCTATAGGAGTGTAGCGCGCGTTTTGTGTGCTGATAAGGCGCACATTTTGTCCTAAAAGTAAGTTTAATTTTAAGAATATTTGTGTTTGTGCATTGAGGGCATAGCTATTTTTTTTAGGAATACTTAATAAATTTAAATCATCAATAGTATAGCTTTGTTTTAAAATAATTTTGTCAGTATCAATGCCTTGTAGATTTACAAGTAAGATCCCATCGCCACCTTGCAATAAAACTTCAGATCTAATAAAAGGGGCACATGCGATTACATGAGGTAAGTCTAGAAGCTTTGAGGCTTCAGTTAGGGGGGCCTCCACTATAAGTTGAGCTGTTGATGAGAGAGCAGCATCTTTTAAGCGATTTTGTAACCCTCCCATAATTGAAGAGACTACAATTAAGGAGGCAACACCTATAGTGATACCTATAGTTGCTAATAAAGCCACAAAAGAGGCGAATTTATGTGAGCTGTGAGAGAAACTACACCGTGTGGCAACAGACAGCTCTAAAGGATGAAATAAACGCACTACAAAATCCTAAACTAGCAATAGTTAGTTGCTCATTTTAGCTAAATCTTAAAGCTTGTACATAAAAGAACTTAAATTTCTCAAAAAACATATAGGATTGATAAATTATATATTATTCAAAGACCTTTGTTTAAGATAAAGCTTTGCCGTATATAAGGCAATATTTAAAAAAATTGTAAGAACTATAAGATCATGTAATAATGCTAAATTAAACATTTGATCTTTACGCCTGTAGTCACGGGGATTTTATGAATTTTGCTTATTTACAGCAAAGCCTCTCTACAGGGAGAAAATAGTTGTGTTTAACACACGGACTTTGATCATCTTTGGGCAATGGTGCCCTCAGTTTACTTGGTAACAATCAATGGACAAACTAGAAGAAGCCAAAAACAACGGCGTGGCGGCAGCCTCCAATGCACAGAATTTACAGGAATTAGATGCCGTCAGAGTCAATTTTTTAGGCAAGAAAGGTGAATTTGCAGCCTTTATGCGTGAATTAGGCAAATTATCAGCCGAAGAACGCCCGCAACGTGGAGCTATAATCAACGACGCTAAACAAGCTGTAATCGCAGCTGTAGAAGCTCGTCGTGAAGCAATTGAATCTGCCATTATGGCTGAAAAGCTTAAGAGTGAAACTGTGGATATTAGCTTACCTGGTCGTCGTCAAATTCCAGGCAATATCCATCCTGTTAGTCGCACCATTGAGCGTATTAAGGAAATTTTTGGATCTATGGGCTTTAGTGTTGTAGGTGGTCCAGAAATTGAGGATGATTATCATAATTTTGATGCTTTAAATTTACCTCCAAATCATCCAGCTCGTGCCTCTCATGATACTTTTATGGTAGAGAATGGTTTGTTATTGCGCTCTCAGACCTCTTCAGTTCAGGTCCGTACTATGGAGAAGCAACAACCTCCTATTCGTATCATTGCTCCAGGCCGCGTTTATCGTAATGACTATGATATGACTCACACCCCGATGTTCCATCAGGTCGAAGGTCTGTTAGTTGAGGAACATACTTCATTTGCCGAGCTTAAGGGTGTTCTCAACGAATTTTTACTTAAATTTTTTGAAGAAGAGTTAGAAGTACGTTTTAGACCTTCTTATTTCCCATTTACCGAACCTTCAGCAGAGGTTGATTTAAGACGCAAAGGCGGTAAGTGGTTAGAGGTTTTAGGTTGCGGTATGGTTCATCCTAATGTGCTGAAGAATGTTGGTATTGATACTGATCGTTATGTAGGTTATGCCTTCGGTATGGGTGTTGAGCGTTTGACCATGTTGCGTTATGGCGTAAACGATCTGCGCGCTTTCTTTGAAAACGATCTGCGTTTCTTAAAACAGTTTGCCTAAATCAGCACAAAATTTGGAAGTTAAAAGATTATGTTATTCAATAAAAAATGGGTAGACGAGTGGGTCCCCAATGATTTAAGCGCACAAGATCTTGCCGATAAAATTACTATGGCTGGTCTAGAGGTTGACTCTGTTAAGGCTCCTTGTGGTGATTTTGACCACGTAGTTGTAGCTAAAGTTGTATCTTGCAAAGATCATCCCGATTCAGATCACATGCATGTTACTTTAGTTGATGATGGATCTGGCGAGTTAATTCAAGTTGTTTGTGGTGCTCCTAATTGTCGTGAAGGCTTAAAGGTATGCTTCTCTCAGATTGGCGCCAATATTAACGGTTTACATATCAAAAAAGCTAAACTTCGCGGAATTGAGTCTAATGGTATGCTCTGCTCTTATAAGGAGTTAGGCATGGCTGAGGAGTCTGACGGTATTATTGAATTGCCTGAAGATGCTCCGCTTGGTATGGATATTCATGAATATTTCCATTTAGACGATAGTATTATTGATGTAGATCTTACTACTAACCGTCCTGATTGCTTAGGTATTTACGGTATTGCTCGTGAGATTGCCGTTTTAACTGGCCAAGAATTTGTGGAAAAAGATGTTCCGGCTGTCGCAAGTGAAATTACCGATACTATGAAGGTAACCTTAGAGGATAAGGAAGCTTGCCCGCGTTATTTAAGTCGTGTTATTCGTGGTGTTGATCAAAAGGCTAAAAGTCCTGTATGGATGACTGAAAGATTGCGTCGCTGTGGCATAAGATCAGTTTCGCCGATTGTTGACGTTACTAATTATGTTATGCTTGAGTATAGTCAGCCTTTACATTCTTTTGATTTCAATAAGCTCCATGATGAGTTGATTGTACGTAAAGCTCATAAAGATGAGATTTTAACTGTACTCTCTGGAGAGGAAATTAAATTAGCTGAAAATACCTTGGTAATTGCAGATTCTCAAGGTGCCGTAGCAATTGCTGGTATCTTTGGTGGTGCTAATTCTGGCATTGATGAGAATACTACAGATGTTGTTTTAGAGTCTGCTTTCTTTGCTCCTGATGCAATTAAAGGTCGTGCTCGTCAGTATGGCTTAGATACTGATGCTTCACATCGCTTTGAGCGTGGTGTTGATCATGAAGGTCAAAGACGCGCTATGGAAAGAGCCACTGCTTTATTACTTCATATTGCAGGAGGAAAAGCAGGTCCAATTCATGAGGAAGTTGCTTGCGAATATCTACCTAAACATGAGCCTATTGTTTTACGTATGTCTCATTTAAAGAAGGTTTTAGGTATTGAAATCCCTGTTGAGCAGGTAGAATTTATCCTTACTCATTTAGGTATGCAACCTAAGGCTATTGAAGGTGGATTTGAAGCTGTTTCTCCATCATTTAGATTTGATATTGCCATTGAAGAGGACTTGATTGAAGAAGTTGCTCGTATGTATGGCTATGACAATATTCCAAATGCTATTCCTGTAAGCACCTTAGATATGGTTCATGATTCTGAAGAAACAGTTTCTGATCGTATGATTCAGAATGCTTTAGTTTCTTTAGGTTACAATGAGGCAATTACCTATTCATTTACCGATCCGCAAGTTTTAAAGGTCTTCTCTGATATTAAGCCTTTAATGTTAACTATGCCGATTTCTCCTGAGCTCTCTGCTATGCGCACAAGCTTAGTTCCAGGTTTAATTTTATCTTGTCGTTACAACTTAAATCGTCAGCAAAAGCGTGTACGTTTATTTGAGCAAGGCTTACGTTATATTGTTTGTCCGGATGCTGAAAATGGTGTATTGCAAGAGCGTATGGTGGCAGGTGTGGTTGTTGGTTCTATCAATGACGAGGCTTGGAATCAAAATACTCGCGGTGTAGATTTCTTTGATATCAAGGGTGATGTTGAAAATCTTTTAAGCATTACTTGTAAAGAGCAAGAATTTGAATTCCGCCGTAGTAGCAATAAAGCCTTACATCCAGGTCAGAGCGCGGATATTTATTTAAATAACGAGTGTGTCGGTTATGTTGGTATGTTGCATCCACAGGCTCAAAAGGAGCTCGGTATTAAACAAGCTGTAGCTGTCTTTGAGGTTAAATGTGAGGCAATTTGTAAACGTAAGGTTCCTCTTTATGAGACTATCTCTAAGTTCCCTGCTGTAAGACGTGATTTAGCATTTGTTGTGAATAAAGATGTTAAAGCTACTGATTTATGTTCACTAATTCGTAAGATTGGTGGTGAGTTAGTAAAGCAGGTTGTAATCTTTGATGTCTTTGAAGGTGAGTCTTTAGGTGAGGATAAGCGCAGTATTGCCTTAGGTATTATTGCTCAAGATCCAAGCAAAACATTAGAAGATCAACAAACTGATGCTTTAGTAGAGAATATCGTCAAGGCTTGTGCTCAGGAGCTAGGCGCTACTCTGCGTTCCTAATTTAGAAGGAATAAAATGACAAAAAGACGCATGTCCTCATTAGAGGATCGTTTAAAACAGCTCGAAGAGTTAACCTCAAAGCTTGAGAGCGGTCAATTAAATCTAGATGAAGCTATTAACGCTTATGCTGAGGGCATGCAGTTAGCGTTATCTTGTCGAAAAACTCTTGACGAGATGACGCAAAAGGTGGAGTTAGTACGCTCAAAGACGTTGCAAGCTCCATCAACCGGGAATGAGGAGAATGAAGCTCAATGATGCACTCTTTACAAGAATTTGCTCCATGGGTTCAGAATCGAGTTACATCCTTTATGGATGCATATTTAGCAAATTTTGATGATGATGCGCCAAAACTTAAAGAGGCCATGCGTTATGGTCTTCTTTTAGGCGGTAAGCGTTCACGTCCTTTATTGGTTTATGCAACAGGTCTTTCCTTAGGACAAAAATCTGAGGTTTTAGATTACGCTGCAGCTGCAATAGAATGTATTCATGCTTATTCTCTTATTCACGATGATATGCCAGAGATGGATAATGATAAATTACGTCGTGGTATGCCTACGGTTCATTGTAAATTTGGTCAAACCACCGCTTTATTAGCAGGAGATGCACTGCAAACTTTAGGTTTTGAGTTCATTTCTGATCCTAAGAGTGGTTTTGCTTCAAAACAGATTGCTTCCTTAATGCATATTTTAGCTAAGGGCGCTGGTTATAGAGGTATGTGTGGTGGTCAAGCTATAGATCTTGAGGCCGAACACAAACGTATCAATTTAGATGAATTAAAACTTTTACATTCCAAAAAGACAGGAGCTTTGATTAAAGCAGCGGTTTCTTTAGGCGCTGTAGCTGCCAATGCTGATGCGCAAACGCTTAAGTATTTAAATGACTATGCCTCTTATGTTGGTTTAGGTTTTCAGGTTTGGGATGATGTTCTAGATGTAATTGGTAATACTGAGGTTATGGGAAAGACCCAAGGTTCAGATCAAAATCTAGATAAGAGCACTTATCCTAAATTATTAGGTCTTAAAGAAGCTGAGAATTTTGCTAAAGAATGTGCTTGTAAAGCTTGTGAGTCTTTAACACATTTATCCTATGACACTACTATTCTCGCTCAATTTGCCAAATTTGCTGTCTCAAGAGATCACTGACAGATGAGTGAAACTTCATTATTAGATAATATTTCTTCACCTGAGGATTTACGTAAACTTAAAATTGAAGAATTACCTGAGGTTTGCCAAGAAATACGTCAGTATTTAGTGGAAACTGTAAGTAAGACCTCAGGACATTTAGCCTCAGGTTTAGCCGTCGTTGATCTGGCGGTAGCTTTGCATTATGTGTTTAATACACCAAATGATGAGATTGTTTGGGATGTGGGGCATCAAGCTTATCCTCATAAAATTTTAACTGGGCATAAAGCTGAGCTTAAAACCATTCGTCAAAAAGATGGCTTGCATGCCTTTATTTGGCGGGGTGAGACTGAGTATGATCTTTTAAGTACAGGTCATGCTTCGACCTCTATTGGATCTGCTTTAGGTTTAGCAATGGCAGCTAAACTTAAACAAGAGAAAAAGCAAGTTATTGCGGTAATCGGTGATGGAGCTTTATCAGGAGGCTCTGCATTTGAGGCTTTAAATAATGCCGGTTCTTCAAAAGATCTCAATTTATTGGTTATTTTAAATGATAACGAGATGAGCATTTCTCATAATGTAGGTTCAATTGCTCAGAGTTTATCGCGTTTAATAGCCAATCCTCATTATGCCAAGCTCATTAAAGGTGGACGTAAAATTTTACAGTCTTTGCCCGCAATTCATGATTTTGCTATGCGTGCACAAGAACATGTTAAAGGTATGGTCATGCCTGGGACCTTATTTGAGGAATTGGGATTTAATTATATTGGCCCTGTTGATGGTAATGATGTTCAAGGCTTAGTTTCTATTTTAAAAAATATTGATAAATTAGAAGGTCTGCAATTTTTACATATTGTTACCACTAAGGGAAAAGGCTATGCCCCAGCTGAAGAAGACCCTATCAGTTATCACGGTGTACCGGTATTTAATCCAGAATATGGTATTGAGCAGAGCCCTCATCCAACCGATCTTTCTTATTCTGCAACTTTTGGTCGATGGCTTTGCGATAAAGCACAAAAGGAAAAATCCTTAGTTGCGATTACTCCTGCCATGCGAGTTGGATCGGGCATGAGTGATTTTGCTAAGCAATTTCCGGAGAGATTTTTTGATGTAGGTATCGCTGAACAACATGCAATGATCTTTGCTTCTGGTTTAGCAGCAGGTGGTTTGCGTCCTGTAGTCAATATCTATTCCTCTTTCTTACAGCGTGCTTATGATGGTGTGATCCATGATTTTGCTATTCAGGACTTACCCATTGTTTTAGCTATAGATCGTGGTGGTATCGTTGGTCCTGATGGCCCTACTCATCAGGGCGCATATGATTTATGCTTTTTAAGAGCTATCCCAAATTTAGTTATTATGACGCCATCAAGCGCCGATGAGATGTGGCGTATGCTCAATTGCGCTTATGCTTACAAACATCCTGCGGTAGTGCGTTTTGCTAGGACTAATGCTCTTTTAGATATTGAATCTTATCAAGAAGATCAATGTTTAGAGATAGGTAAAGGTCGTATCATTCATAAGGGAAATAAGATTGCTTTATGCGTATTTGGCCCTTTATTGTATGAATATAAAGATTTCTGCGAAAAATACGATATAAGTTTAGTTGACATGCGCTTTGTAAAACCTTTAGATGAGGGATTAGTCATAAATCTTGCAAAGAATCACGACTATTTAATCTCAGTTGAAGATGGTGCTATTGAAGGTGGTATAGGAGAGGCTATTGCTCATTTAGTTATCTCGTCTAAACTTAAAGCAACAGTATTATGCAAAGGAATTCCTGATAGATTTATTATGGAAGATTCTCGCAAGAACATTCTTCATGAATTAGCTCTTGATGCTGAAGGAATGGAGTCTTTTGTTAAGTCTTTAATTTAATGAAAATTGGTAATTTTGTTTGCGTAAGAGAATAGTGTAGTTTGGAGAAATTAGATTAAAAGTTTAAAGTTTTGGTTTTTCATAAAAGCTTAGATTAAAGTGTCCTAAAACATAAGATAATTGGTTTTAGGGCATGATATTAAGCATCCTTATACCCCAAATAGGGAATAGGGCGTTTTATTTTTAGGTTATATTTATGCCATCTTTTGATATTGTTTCAAAATTAAAAAAAGACGAAGTTCAAAATGCTGTTGATAATGCCTCTCGAGAAATAAGTACTCGTTATGATTTTAGAGGTACGGAAGCTTCTTTTACTTTCAATAAAGCTGATAGTAGTGTAAAACTTGAAGCTCCTGAAGAGTTTCAGATCCAACAGATGGATGATATTTTAAGACAGAAACTTATCAAGCGCGGTATAGAGGCTACTTGCGCTGTCTTTGGAGATATCACTCGTTCTGGTAAACGCTCAATTCAAACTGTCACTTTTAAAGATGGTATTGATAAGGACTTAGGACGCAAGATCGTTAAGTTAATAAAAGATGCCTCTTTAAAGGTAGATGCAAAAATCAATGGCGATATTGTGCGTGTCAATGGTAAGAAGAAAGATGATCTTCAAGCTTGTATTGCTTTTGTGCGTAGTTCTAAGCTTGAGCAACCTTTACAATTTGAGAATTTCCGCGACTAAGCTGTGAAAAGCAAACTTTTAGGAGAAATTTTTTCTCGTAAAATGGGCATATGTGTGGTGACTGGGTTTTCTTCAGGCCTACCACTATATGTCCTTTTAAGTTTATTATCAGCATGGCTTCGTAGTGAGGGCTTAGATTTAGCTACTATTGGCTTTATGTCAATGGTAATGTTTCCTTATACATGGAAATTTCTTTGGGCTCCTTTATTGGATCGTTATCGACTTTTTGCTCTTCCAAGGCGGAAAGGCTGGATGTTATGTACACAAGCTTGTCTTATAGTAACTATAGGAGCTTTTGGCTTTTTTGATCCGCAAAATAATATCTATCTGATTGCAACTTTAGCAGCTCTTGTATCTTTATTATCAGCAACCTTTGATGTTGCTATTGATGCCTTTAGGCGAGAGATCTTAGATGAATTTCAATTAGGTCTAGGTAATTCATTATTTGTAAATGCCTATCGTCTCTCAGGACTTATTCCTGGTGGATTGTCTTTGATTTTAGCCGATGGTTTTTTATCTTGGCAGGGAGTATTTATTTTTACCTCTTTATGTATGTTGCCAGGATTCCTTGTGTGTTTATTTATTAAAGAAAGTCCTGCTATAAACGCTCCTAGAACTCTATATCAAGCTACAGTTCTTCCTTTTTTAGAATTTATTGAAAGGCGTGGAGTAAAACATGCTTTATTGATTTTATTGTTCGTCTTCTTTTATAAATTAGGCGATTCAATGGCTACAGCTTTAGCTACACCTTTTTATATAGATCTTGGTTATGATTTAACTACAATAGGTATTATTGCTAAAAATATTGGTTTATGGTCGACAGTGATAGGCTCCCTTTTGGGAGGCATCATTATGACTAAGATTGGTATTAACAAAGCTTTATGGCTATTTGGTTTTGTGCAGATGATAACTATTGTGGGCTTTGTCATCCTAGCTCATGCAGGATCTTTTTCAACGCCTTCGGTTTGGCTATTCGCTTTGGTCTTATTGGGTGAATATTTAGGAGTAGGCTTAGGTACAGCTGCTTTTGTTTCCTTTATTGCAGTCTCAACAAATCCTCGTTTTACCGCTTTACAATTTGCGCTTTTAACCTCATTAAGTGCCATTCCTAGAACTTTTTGCAATGCTACTACAGGTTTTATTGTGGAAGCTGTTGGTTGGGAGCAATTTTTTATTATTTGTACCCTCTTAGCTCTCCCAGGTTTAATCCTTTTGCATTACGTTGCCCCTTGGAAAAAAAATTAGAGTTGGATCATACTTTAAAAAAAAACTTTTTTTCATTTTTTCTCACTTGTTATTTCTATTTTTGTAATCGTTTGCGAAATATCGTGACTTATAAGCCTTATTCAGGGCAAA
>OGXV01001827.1_pt1 | contig 12136 bp, 10 predicted proteins | sample 1576391 | NCBI WGS metagenome assembly OGXV01 (sample SAMEA3541586, study PRJEB24748) | human gut metagenome | biome: human gut; feature: human-associated habitat; material: faeces | place: China | collected 2012 | reverse complement strand
AGTATATTGATATTCTGTAATCATCATTGAATGCCCAACTCCTTTTATATATATTATCCTTAATAACGGACACAGCCGTGAATCCCCCATCCCGGCTGTGTCCTTTTTGATTCTTTTATATTCTTTTATATTCTTTCTTTCATCCTATGCTTTCCACAAAAGCCGGTCCTCCTTGATGGTTGCCAGCACCCTGATATTTCGTATCTCATCTGCCCCTGTTTCCAGAGGATTCTGTTCCAGCACCACAAAATCCGCCTTTTTCCCGGGCGTGACGGTTCCCTTCTCATTTTCTTCAAAATACTGGTATGCCCCGTTGACCGTCACTGCCTTAAGCGCATCCCACATCGGAATGCGCTCCTCCGGTCCCAGCACCTTACCCTCCCTGGAACGCCGGTTTACAGCGCACCACAGAGTCTCCATCATGTCCGGCATAATAACCGGGCTGTCCTGGTGCAGAGTGAAACAGATGCCCTCCTTCAGGGCCGATGCAGCCGGGCTGATGCGTCCCGCCCTCTCCTGACCAAAATTGCGTACGTGGATATCCCCCCAGTGGTATACATGGGCCAGGAAAAAGGAGGGAATGATTCCCAGTTTCTTTACCCGTTCCAGCTGATCCAGCCCCAGAAGCTGGGCATGAATCATTACCGGCCGGATATCGCCCCTGTAAAAACCAGGCTTCCTGCTGTTCCCACTCCCCAGTTCCCTGTAAACTGTCTCCAGCATATCCATATACTGCTCTGCCGCCCTGTCACCATTGCAATGGGCCAGAAGCTGCATGTCTTCCAGCTCTGCCTTTAAAATATTTTCCTTTACCTGGCTGTCCTCCAGGGTATTATAACCGCAGTAATCCTCTTTTGCTGCCCGGGTCCGGGGGAATGCATCCGCCTGTGCCTTTTCCTCTGCATCCGGTGTTTCCGGCAGATAGGGCGTACGCATCCATGCCGTCCTTCCCTGGGGCGAGCCGTCCAGGAACATTTTGTACCCGCCTATCTTCATATGCCCCTTATAGTTCTTTATATGGCTTTCAAATGCCGTCCGTGCAGCATCGCTGTCCCGTATATCCATAAAGGAAATTAAATCCAGCTTTAAAAGCCCTGATTTCAGCAGCATCTGATACAGCGGCACCAGCTGGCTTGCCATCAGTCCCTCCTGGACCGTGGTGATTCCATAGGAAGCATAGAGCTCCTGGGCGCGGCCGTAGGCAGTCAGGAAATCTTCTGCCGACGGCATGGGGATGCGTCCCTGGAAGCCTAAGAATGCATTTTCCTCCATATATCCGGTGGGCAGCCCGCCCTCCATTTCTATGACGCCTCCCTGAGGCGCCTGTGTCTGTCCGGTCACACCCAGAAGGTTGAGGGCCATGGTGTTAAACACCCCCATGTGGCCTGACTGGTGTTTCAGTATCAATGGATTCTGAGGCGCTGCCTGGTCCAGGACCTTCCTGCGGGGATGGCTGTGTTCCTTCAGGCGGTTGTGGTCATATCCGGACGCAGTGACCCATTTTCCCTCCGGAATCTTCTTATCTTCAATGTATTGCCGGATGCATGTTATCATGTCCTCAAAACTGCCCGCCCCGCCCAGGTCCACTTCCATTGTGTGGCTGGCGCAGGCCGTAAAATGGCTGTGGGAATCTATAAAGCCCGGCATCATCACCCTTCCCTGCAAATCCAGCCTGCGGGCCTTATCCCCTGCTCTTTCCTTTACCTTTTCCCATGTTCCTGTCTCCAGGATTCTTCCGTCTTCTGTCAGCACGGCTTCCACCTGGGGGCACCTGTCCTCCATGGTAAGAATGGTGCCGTTATAGTAAAGCGTCTGCGCCATGTCCTGTCCTCCTGTTCTATGAATTGACTTTCCCTGTTTTTCTTAGTATAGTACCTATATTATCACTGGTACAGCGTATCGCAGGTCCTTGTGCACACGGCGCCCGCTATCCGCAGTACTAAAAGTATGCACATAAAAGGAGTTTCTTATGATATGCAGGTGTATTACATGGATTAAAAAGCACCCTGTCCTCTCACTCTTTTTCCTGATACTGATGTATCTGGTGATTGGAGCCACAGCTCCCTTCTATCACTATAAGCCAATTTCCCAGGAAACACAAGATACGGTGTCGGCTGAGAACTTCTATCAGGAGGGAGACAGCCGTGACCGCGCCATGATACTGGAAACCAATCAGAGCGCCTGGGATGAACGGATGCGCCTCATGAACCTGGCCAGGGAACGGATTATACTGTCCACCTTTGATTTCAGGGATGGTGAGAGCCCCAGGGATCTGATGGCAGTCATGCTCCACAAGGCGGACCAGGGAGTCAGCATAAAGATACTGGTGGACGGGTTCTCCGGCCTGGTGCGCATGGAGCCCAGCAAGCTTTTTTATGCCCTCTCCAGCCATCCAAACATTGAAATCAAGATTTACAACAAAATGAATCCCCTGCTTCCGTGGAAAACCCAGGGAAGGATGCATGACAAGTATGTGATTGTGGATGACTACGGATATATACTGGGCGGCCGGAATACCTTTGATTATTTCATCGGTTCCTATCCCACGGATTCCAGAAGCCATGACCGCGAAGTCCTGGTCTACAATACAGCCCACGGCACAGACAGGGGAAAGGACAGCTCTCTGTATCAGGTGGAAGATTACTTTGAGCAGGTATGGAATCTGGATGTGTCCTCCCTGTTCCATGACAGCGAAAAGACCGGTGACAGGACCTCTGTCCGGAACGCGGCGGCCATGCTGAGGGAGCGGTATAAGGTCCTGGCCATCCAATATCCGGATCTGTTTGACAGTGAGGAGGATTCTGCCGGCTGCACCGCCGCGCCCGGCCAGCCCGGTTGTCCGGCCCTGCCCATGGATTCAAGCATCAACGATTACGATTACCCCGCCGCCCCGGATATCCCGGACGCCCCGGATACCGCTCTCCCCCTGTTCCCGGCCTTATCCCTGACCGCCAATCAGTCAAAGGCCCTGGAGTATTACGGTTCCAACACGGTTCCCACGGGGAAAATCACCCTGGTGTCCAACCCCACCGGCATCTACGGAAAGGAACCTGTGGTCTTTCACACCATGTCTGTTCTTATGAAGGACGCAAAAAGGAGTGTGCTGATCCACACTCCCTATGCTGTATTCAATGATTATATGTACGATACCATGAAGGAAATCACGGAACGGGTGCCGGTGACCATGATGATTAATTCAGTTGAAAACGGCGACAATTTTTTTGCCTCCAGCGATTATCCCATGCACAGGGACGCATTTGTGGATACAGGCATGGAGATTCTGGAATATGACGGCGGTCTCTCTTATCATGGCAAATCCCTTGTCATTGACGATGAACTGTGCGCCGTGGGGTCCTATAATTTCGATTTGCGCAGCACCTATCTGGACACAGAGCTTATGCTGGTCATCCAGAGCCCGGAGCTGACAGCCCAGCTGGAAGAATACATGGTCTCCTACCAGAAGGACTGCCGCCGTCTCCTGGCGGACGGAACATATGAAATACCGGAACATCTGACCATTGCAGATGTCCCGGCGTATAAAAGGGCTGCCTGGAAGGTGGTGGGCTTTGTGATGCAGCCCTTCCGCTTCCTTATATAACCTTTTTATCCCTCCATTTTCCTGTGAGATAACGGCTGAAGGATATGACATAATTGGCAATCCAGCCCATGGGGACCGCGTACCACACGGCTGCCACGCCCCATATGGGAGCAAAATGAAAGGCTGCGTAGACACGTATGGTCAGATTCACCAGATTGGCAATGGTAAATACCAGCACATCCCCGGAGCCTCGCAGAACTCCGTCCGTACACGCCTTCATACCGATGAACACAAAGAAGTAGGCGATAAAGGACAGGTATCCCGTCCCCGCCCCATAGGCTTCCCGGCTCATGCCGTCTCCCAGGAAGGAGGTTATGATTGGGCCGTTAAGAAGCACCACTATCACGGCTATGATGACAGAGAAACCGGCCACAATGCCGTAGCTGGCCCTGTACCCCTCCTTCACCCGCTCCATCTTCCCGGCGCCGATGTTCTGGGCCGTGAAGGTGGCTACGGCGTTGCCTGTTGCAATCATGGGCACCACGCAGATGGACTCAATTCTGCTTCCCGCTGAGTAACCGGCCAGGGCAGCGGAGCCAAACCCATTGACCACGGACTGGACCAGCAGCATTCCGATGGATACAATGGACTGCTGGAGAATGGACGGCACCGCGATTCTGGTCCCTGCCTTTAACATGCTGCTGTCGTAGAGCCTGAAACCATCCCCGTCCTCCTGTTCATATCCCTTACATTTTTTCATCAGGATACCGAAGGATATCAGGGCGGATATTCCCTGGGCCATGACAGTGGCAATGGCCACACCGTCCACCCCCATCCCCAGCCATGTGACAGATATAATGTCCAGAACCACGTTCAGGATGGATGAAAATATGAGAAGGTACAGAGGCGTCCTGGAATCCCCCATGGCGTTGAATATGGCGGCAAGGACATTGTACATAAACAGGAAAGGCATTCCCAGGAAGTAAATTCCCAGGTACAGCTTTGCCTGGCCCATGATATTGGCCGGTGTCTTAAGAGACTCCAGTATGAGGCCGTTCAGGTATAATCCCGCGCTCCCCAGCAGAATGCTCACAAAGAGGAAGGTGATCAGGGCAGTGGAAATGGAGGTTTTCATTTTTCCGTACTGTCTGGCTCCCAGATACTGGGAGGTCAAAACCGACGCGCCGTTTCCTCCCCCTATGGCTATCATGATAAACACATTGGTCAGGGCATAGGAAGCGCCCACAGCCGCCAACGCGTCCTCGCCCACAAAATTGCCCACAATCATGGAGTCCGCCATGTTGTAAAACTGCTGGAACAGGTTTCCCAGAATCATGGGAAGGGCAAACAGGAGAAGGCGGCGCCCCGGACTCCCTTCCGTCAAGTCAATCCGCTTTTTTATCTGCTTTCCCTGTTCACGGCTTTTTGCTGCACTCTGATTCATGTTCTTCCCTCAATCATTCATTTGTATGGATACACTTCTTAAATTCCTCAATCAGCTCCCCGAAAAAACCAAGGGCTTCATCCACCGGCCGGGTGGTGGACATATCCACACCGCAGAGCTTCAGAAGATCGATGGGCTTCATGGAGCAGCCTCCGCTTAAGAACTTCTTATACCCTTCCAGCGCGCCTGGTTCCCCGCTCATAATACGGCTGCTGATGGCCACGGCTGCTGAGAATCCCGTGGCATACTGATATACATAAAAAGGTGTATAGAAATGGGGAATCCTCTCCCACTCATAATCAATCTGGCGGTCCACTGTCATGGCCGGCCCGAAATAGTCCGCATTCAGCTGGCGGTAGATACTGCACAGACTCTCAGCCGTCAGGCTCTCCCCTCTGGCCGCCTTTTTATGGGCCATATCCTCAAACTCCGCAAACATGGTCTGACGGAACAGGGTTCCCCTGAAGCTCTCCAGGAAATGATTCAGCAGATATGCCTTTTCCTCCCTGCTGCCCGCCTTCTTAAGGAGATGGCGTATCAGAAGCGCCTCGTTGCAGGTGGATGCCACCTCGGCCACAAATATCTTATACCCGGCATAGGTAAACGGCTGGTTCCTGTCGGAATACCAGGTATGGATGGAATGCCCCATCTCATGGGCCAGGGTAAACACATCGTTAAGGGTGCCATGGAAATTCAGCAGCACATAGGGATGGCTGCCGTAGGTCCCCCAGGAATAAGCGCCGCTGCGCTTGCCTTCATTTTCATAGACATCAATCCACCGGCTGTCAAATCCCTGCTTTAACAAGGACAGATATTCCTCTCCCAGCGGAGCCAGGCCCTCCAGCACAATGGACTTTGCCTCCTCATAGGTGTAACGGCGGTCAGCCGCTGCCACCATGGGTACATAAAGGTCATACATGTGAAGCTCATCCACGCCCAGCACATCCTTCCGTACCCGGGTGTATTCATGAAGCTTCACGATATTTTCCCGCACTGCCTTCACCAGATTGTCGTAGACCAGCTCAGGAACCTCGTTGTCAGCCAGGTAATACTCCCGGCTGGAGGCATACTTCTTTGCCTTTGCGTAGAACACGGCCTGCTTCACATTGGAGGAAAATGCAGCTGCCAGAGTATTGGAAAACTGTTCATACACACTGTATAACCCCTCGAATGCATCCTTGCGTATCCTGCGGTCCTGGTTCTCCATCAGGGAAATGTAATTGCCGTGGGTAATCCGGATTCCCTCCCCATTCTCCCCCGTGATAACGGGGAACTTCACATCCGCATTGTTGAACATGGTAAAAATCTGGCTGGCGCCCTGGGTGGCGTCATAGGATTGGGCCAGAAGCTCTTCCATCTCGCCGGACAGGGTGTGATCCCGCCTGGCAAGAATGATTTCCAGCGCCCGTTTAAAATGGCCTATGCCGTTATCCGCCGCCATATACTGTTCCAGAAGCTCCCGGTCCATGGACAGAATTTCCGGCACCAGGAAGGAGCTGCTCTCAGCCGCCCGGTAGGACAGCGTCTGGGCCCTGGAAAACATATCCTGGTATCTCTGCACGGTGGTATCCTCGTCGGAACGCATCCTGGCATAGACATACAGACGCTCTATCTTCTGGGAAAGCTTGTCGTCGAACAAGAGGCAGGCATACAGGGTATCCGCGGACCCGGCCAGCCTTCCCTTGTAGGAAGCATATTCGCTTATTTCCCCGGCAGCCTCTTTAAACATCTGTTCCCACTGGCTGTCCTCCGCCACCATATCCTCCAGTTTCCAGGTATACTTACTATCTGCTTCGCTTCGTTTTTTCATGCAGAACACACTCCTTCCAATACAATATTAAATGGGCGCTCAATTAAATATACATTATTTTAAATTACACGCTAAATTAAATTCGCTGCCAGAGGAACCACAATAACCGTCATCAGCCCTGCCACCGCAATGGAGAGACTGCTCATGGCGCCCTCGATTTCTCCCATCTCCAGGGCCTTGGCCGTCCCCACCGCATGGGCGCTGGTTCCCATGGCCAGGCCCCTGGCAACGGGATGGCGGACCTTTAAAAGCTTTAACACGGTCTCCCCGGCCATATTGCCTAACACCCCTGTAAGTATGATGCTCATGACCGTCAGTGTTACGATGCCTCCGGCTTCCTCGCTGATACCCATTCCGATGGCCGTGGTAATGGACTTGGGAAGCAGTGTCACGTAGTGGACATGGGCCATTCCCAGCACCTTGCACATGAGGAAAATACTCACCGCGCTGGTGACCACCCCCGATGTGATGCCCACTGCCACGGCGTCAGCATGTTTCTTCAGCAGATGCAGCTGCTTATATAATGGGATTGCCAGACAGACCGTGGCCGGCGTAAGGAGCCAGCTGAGATAGGATGCACCTTTATTATATGTTTCATAATCCATTCCTACTCCCAGAATGCAGGCAATAATCAGGGCTGCCGACACCAGAAGAGGATTCAGGATAGCCAGTTTTGTTTTATTCTTAAGCCAGCAGGCAAACAGATAGGCGCCTATGCTGAGCACAAGACCGAAATATTGTGTTTGTTCCAGTATCAACCGTATGCCTTCCCTCATGTCACTGCTCCTCCCCGCTGTGTTTTCTGCCCATGACCCACTGGGCCATGCATCCGGTCACTGCCATGACCAGAAGGGTGGATATTCCTATGATTATCAGAAAGGGCACCAGAACTGCCTTCACCTCTCCGATGCATTCCACAATCCCAACCGTTGCCGGTATAAACATCATGGTCATGGTATCCATGAGAAAATTACCCGTGCCCTCCACGCTCTCCAGCTTCACGGCCCCGCACATCAGGGCTGCCAGCATGATGAACAGGCCGTACACACCGGCCGGCACAGGCAGGGGCACCACATGATTCAATATCTCTCCCGCCAGGGTTATGCCCAGGATAATTCCTATCTGTTTTACATATCTCATATCTTTTGTTTCCTCCTGCTGCGTTAGAGCGTGTTTTAAGCCATGCTCCGATTATGTTTGAAATTCGCACGGCCTTTATTCTACCACTGCATTTTTCCATAATCAACCAGAATACAGATAAATACACAAGAAATACAATCTTGCCATTGCAATGAACGCCTTACTGCCCTACAATATAGGAAAGTCCAAAGGTAAGAATCCAGGAGGCCGCGCCCGCATGAATATGATGCATACCAACACCGCACATACAAATCTGACTTGTACGAATATGACTCATACAAATATCACCCATACAACCACATTATCCCGGAAAGAACAGGAAGATATACGCAGGATTACGGCCCAGTGCCGCCTGACGGACGGCCTGAGCCTTTCCTGCCCTGAGGACGGGGATGAATACTGGCTTCTGGAGGAGGACGCCACTGCGGCTGCTTTCCTGGCTGTGTATAAAACAGAGGAAACCATGTGGGAATGCTATGCTTTCACGCACCCGTATTTTAGAAGAAAGGGATATTTTTCTGCGCTCCTGGAACAGGTCTGCCAGTACAGCGAGGCCCTGGGCGAGCCGGAACTCTGCCTTGTAACCGACAACAAGTGCCCGGCGGCCACGGCCGCTCTCCGGGAACTGGGGGCAGAGCTTTGGAATGAAGAATATATGATGGAATATAATACAGCAGCCGATTCTTCTGAGGATGGAAAATCCGCCTCCCACGCCTCCCTGCCAAACAGAGCGTCGGACGGAGCGGATGGCAGAAAGCAGGATATAGCACTGGACATGGACATCCGTCCAACTCCGGAAGGGCTGCTCATCTGCGCCAGAAGGCCGGGGGACCATCCCGCCGCGGACAAGGATGGCATAACTTCTCAGGACAGGGATGACATGACTGCCCGGAACAAAGCTCACAGCACCGCCCGGAACAAAGCTCACAGCACCGCACGGAGCAAAGTTCACAGCACCGCCCAGGATAACACCTCCGGTACAGACAGCACGCCGGACGCCTGCGTTACCTGCCGTCTTTCCCTGAACAGCACCGCCGCATACCTGTACAGCCTGGAGACCGCTCCGGCCCTGCGACGCCGGGGGCTGGCCAGCTGTTTTCTCATGCAGCTTATCCGCTATCTGGAGCGTGAGGGTATCCGGCGGATCTGCCTCCAGGTATCCGGCTCCAATGAGCCTGCCCTGCATCTCTATAGAAAAACAGGGTTCCGCATAACGGAAACCCTGTCTTACTATCTCTACTAGAGCCTGTCTGAACTATCTGATAACAGTCTCTGTCAGTCCCTGCGCACCGTGACGCCCTGGGCTTCAATTTTCTTGCGTATCTCCAGCATCTTCACGTCTGTGCCGGCAATGACCTCCGCACACTGCTTCAGTTCCTCGCTGATTTCTCCGTTGTCGTCAATAAAGGACTTCTTATACTTTAACTGATGGTCCAGGCTGGCCCAGAAGTCCATGGCAATGGTACGTATCTGCACCTCCACACGGATAGGCTTCTTGCTGTCGGAGAAGAACACCGGTATCTCGATAATCATGTGGTAGCTCCGGTATCCGTTGGGCTTGGGATTCTGAATATAATCCTTTACCGCAATCACCTTTACATCATCCTGCCTTATCAGCATATCCGCCACTTCATAAATATCATCCAGAAAGGAACAGATAATCCTGATTCCGGCCACATCATCCAGATTTTTCTCCATGGACTCCAATGATATCTCGAATCCCCTGCGCTGCAGCTTTTCCACTATGCTCTTGGGCTTCTTCACACGGGACTTTATCATCTCGATGGGATTGCGCTGGTTCTTTACGGACAGCTCGTCATTCAACACTTCCAGCTTTGTCTTGACCTCCCTGATTGCACAGGTATACCTCATCATAGCCTGCTGGAACTGGCGAGCCTGGTCAACCCACATCTCCGGCACCTGGACCATATCCGGTACATTGACGATGGACTGATGAAGCTCACTGTTGGGATTGATGTTAATGTTCATCGGTTCACCTCATTATCTATGGTTTACTGCTGCCGCAGTTTTTTATAATGCCTCGACTGCCTTTACAGCCTCATCAAACCACGGCATTTCAAGATATTCCACCCGTCCTGCATCCACCATCTGGGCAATGGCAGGATCAATTGGTATCTGAGCCAGGACCTTGATGCCGTGCTCTGCCGCGATTTCCTCTACATGGCCTTCTCCGAATACGCTGATGCGCTTGCCGCAGTCGGGACATTCCAGATAACTCATGTTTTCCACAACTCCCACAATGGGGATATCCATCTTCTTTGCCATGTTCACTGCTTTGGCCACAATCATTCCAACCAGTTCCTGCGGTGAGGTGACAATGATGATGCCGTCCACAGGCAGGGACTGGAATACGGTCAGGGGTACATCGCCTGTGCCCGGCGGCATATCCACGAACATATAATCCACATCCTGCCATAAGGTCTCAGACCAGAACTGTTTCACGGCTCCCGCAATCACAGGGCCTCTCCAGATAACCGGATCCGTGTCCTTATCCAGAAGCAGGTTGGCGGACATGACTTCCACGCCTTCCATGGACTTGGCTGGAAGCATCAGTTTGCCGTCAGGTGATGTGGCCACACCCTCATTGCCGATTCCAAAGGCCATGGGAATGGACGGACCTGTAATGTCAGCGTCCAGGACAGCTGTTTTCTTGCCCTTGCGGTTCATGCTTACTGCCAGCATGGAGGTGACCAAGGACTTGCCCACGCCTCCCTTGCCGCTGACAACGCCAATTACTTTCTTTACGGAGCTGGCCGGATTCAGTGCCTCCAGGAACTCACTTTTATCTGCTTTGCGGCTGTCGCAGTTTGCACTGCAGGAGCCGCAGTCATGGTTACATTCACTCATTTTTTTGTTCTCCTTCCAATATTTCTAAACCTAATTTTCATTATAAATCCATTTCACAAGATTGTCCATTGTTTTCTGGCTGCCGTCTGACTGGCTGCCGTCACTCTCCTGCCGTCACTCTCCGCTGCCATCACTTTCCACCGCGGCCAGCAGACGCCTGAGGGCAAATCCCGGCCGCCTGACCAAGGCTTCCTCCAACACTGCCTTATTGGAATCCGAGTGTTCCACCTCCCGGGAAAACCGGTGGGCCCCATCCGCAAAATCCAAAAAAGTAAGCCGGCCGCCCTGGTCTGTCCACAGAGCCTGGGCCAGCTCCTCAATCAGCAGGGTGGCTGTTGCCGCCATCTTCATTTTTCCATAGGGATTCCCGTTGTAAACAGCCCCGCAGAAATAGGTGAACACAAAATACACCATGAGCTGTTCCTTAAGCACCGGCAGCCGTTTTCCAATCTCACTTTCCAGGAATGCCCTGCGCCGCGTCTCATATGCCCCGGCATAACGAGCTAACTCTTCAACGATATCCTGTGCAAAACCACGATACTCGATACCGTCAAACATACGTCCCAACACGCGAGCCGTATCAGCCATAGATTCTTTTACTCCAATTTGAGATCCGGAAGGACCAAGATAAGTTACATGAGCACCTTGATCATAAGCTGCAACTTCAAAAGCGCAACGGGTACGAGTTGAAGTTTTCTCGAATATCAAAGCGATATTTTTACCTTTCAAACGAGGTTGCTCGGTTCCGGCATATTTTGCTTTCTTCAAATCAGCAGCCAAATCCAACATGTATTTGATCTCTTTCGGAGTGAAGTCCAATAACTTCAAAAAGTTTCTGTTTCTCAAATTAAAAGCCATAATTTTATTTGTTTTAGATTTATGATTTTAAATTTCAAATTGGAAAAATGACAAACATCTTTCTTTATAAAAACGGTCAAAAATAATATATCCTAACGAGAATTAAAACCAATTCTTAGTTTTAAATTCTCGATTATCTTCTGTCGTCTTCGTATTCCATGGTGATTTTGGAGCCGTATCTCCGATCTTCCAACTTGGTTGCCTCGGTGATAACGGATTTTTGTCCTCCGGCTTTAACGAAACGCAAACAAGCCCGGATTTTCGGGGCCATACTACCTTCGGCAAAGGTTCCATCTTCCAAATATTTCATTGTGTCGGCATAATCAAGGAATTCCAATTTTTTCTCTGTCGGTTTCTTAAAATCCTTATAAATATAAGGTACATCCGTCAAAATGTAGAATTCATCTGCTTTCACCCGATTTCCAACCATTGCTGAAGCCAAATCCTTGTCGATTACACCTTCAATCGGTTGAATATC
>OGXV01001816.1_pt1 | contig 12186 bp, 10 predicted proteins | sample 1576391 | NCBI WGS metagenome assembly OGXV01 (sample SAMEA3541586, study PRJEB24748) | human gut metagenome | biome: human gut; feature: human-associated habitat; material: faeces | place: China | collected 2012 | reverse complement strand
TAAATACTTATTTATTCCGCGATTATTTTGGAAATGTTGCCATCATGGCAGTTTCAGGTATGTTAAGTGTAATCTGGTCACTTATTGCATTCGTAGGCACAAAATTTGTTGCTAAGAAATTTGGAAAGAAAGAATGGATTATGTACAGTGCAACTTTCTCAGTTGTTGTTTATGCTATTTTATTCTTCTTCCCACTTGAAAATCCTTTGCTCTTTATTATCATCAACGGAATCTGCTATCTTGGAGTAAGTGGTTTCCAAGTATTAGTTTGGGCACTTGTAAATGATGCAATTGATTATCAGGAACTTCAGACAGGAAAACGTAATGAAGGAATTGTATACTCAGCATATACATTTTTCCGTAAACTTGCTAATGCTGTATCAGGAAGTATGAGTAGTTTTGCACTTGCAATTGCTGGATTCCAGGTTAATGAAGCTGTTCAGAATGAAGCATTCTCAGGACATCTTTGGAAAACATATACAGGTTTATATGTTGTAGGATATTTATTAGCTGTTCTGGTATTAAAATTTATCTACCCTCTTACAAAAGAGAAAACAGCTGAAATGTTACAGGATTTAGCTGACAAGCGAAATGCTACTACTGCAGAATAAAATTAGAAATTGAGGTATTTTAAAATGACAAAACAAGTAGAAATCACAAACCGTGATGGACACATCTTACGCGGAATAGTTAACATTCCAGAAGATGGCACAAGATTTCCTGCTATTGTAAATGTACATGGCTTTACAGGGAATAAAAGCGGTTACAAAAGTATTTATACGCACACAGCCAGATTATTAGCTGAACATGGATTTGCCAGTGTCCGTTTTGATTTATACGGAAATGGTGAAAGTGATGGTGAATTCGAGGACATGACCTTTACAGGTATCCTACACGATATCGAGGATATTATAAACTGGACTAAAACACAAGATTTTGCCAATCCAGATAAGATTATCTTATCTGGTCAGAGTATGGGAGGATACGCAGCTGCTACTGCCGCTCCTATTGTTAATCCTTATGCTCTCATGCTTATGTGTCCAGGTGCTGGAATGTGGTTTGGATGTAAGGATCGTGCTGAAGCCATGGAAGCTCAGGGAATCACCAAAGCCGATATTGAAGGACTCACTTTCCCAACATCTTTTAATTATGATTTATTTAATTATGAGCCATTCTCGTCAGCAGAAGGATACAACGGACCAGTCCTCCTTATAAGAGGAACTGCAGATGATTTGGTAGATGATGCAACATGCCATAGATATGAGTCACTTTACAATGGAAAATGCAATTATAAAACAATTGAAGGGGCTAACCACAATTTTGCCAGTGCTTTTGCAAGAGCAGAATTAGACAAATTAATGTTAGAGTTTTTAACACCACTTAAATAGTATATTCAATTTGAAAGGAAGTATGAACAATGAAATTATTAGAGTCTATAAAAGTTGGAAATATTGAGTTTAAAAACCGTATTATGTTCCCACCACTTACAACAGGATATGAGGAAAAAGATGGTTCAATTGGAGAACAAAGTTTTCGTTTTTACGAGCGTCTCGCAAAAGGCGGTGTCGGATATATAGTAATTGGAGATGTTGCACCACTTCCAACATTCTCTCCTACACCAAAGCTTTATTCACCTGAGCAGGTTCAAAGCTTCAAAAGACTTGCTGACGCATGTCATGAAAATGGCGCAAAACTTGGAATTCAGTTATTCCATCCTGACTACAATGTTAAAGCTTTAAACGATTTATTTCATCAGGGCAAAATGCAGGAAGCAAGAGCTAAACTTCACCATGATATGCAGCACTTTGTAAATGAAGTAACTGCAGAAGAACTTGATGAAATAATAAAGCATATGGAAAACTGTGCTATCTTAGCACACGAAGCTGGTGTTGATTGTATTGAAGTACATGGAGACCGTCTTGTTGGTTCTCTCTGCTCTCCTATTTTAAATCATAGAACTGATGAATATGGCGGTGACCTGGCTAATCGTACACGTTTTGCATTAACACTTGTAAAAAGATTAAAAACAATCGTACCTGACATGGTTATTGACTACAAGCTTCCTATAGTTACTCCTCTTGGAGAAAATAGTTTTAGAGGAAAAGGTGGTCTTCCACTTGATGAAGCTTGCATTTTTGCTAAAGAATTAGAAGCTTGCGGTGTTGACACATTACATGTTGCACAGGCTAACCATACTGGAAATATGGGTGATACAATCCCTGCCATGGGAACACAGCCATACGGATTTATGGTTTCTTATTCTAAAAAAATCAAAGAGCTTGTATCTATTCCTGTATCTGTAGTAGGCCGTATCGTTACACCAGAAGCTGCCGAAGCAGTTATTGCAAATGGTTCTGCTGATATCATTGGATTAGGTCGTTCTCTTCTCACAGACCCTGACTTTGCAAACAAATGTGCAGATGGACATTGCTGTAATGTCAGAACATGTATGATGTGTAATAAAGGATGTACAGATAATATTCAGAATCGTGCTTTCTTAAGTTGTGTACTTAATGCTGAAAATGGTTACGAAGGATCTCGTCAGATTACTCCTGCAGCATCAACAAAGAATATAGCAATTATTGGTGCTGGTATTGCTGGACTTGAAGCTGCACGTGTTTCCGCATTAAGAGGACATCATGTAACTATATTTGAGAAATCACTTCAGATTGGTGGTCAGTTACTTATTGCTAGTGTACCTCCAAGAAAAGAAGAAATGATGAGAAGCATTAATTATTATACAAATGTACTTCCTGAATTGGATGTAACATTCAGGCTTGGTCAGGAATTCACATCCCAGGATTATAATTCATTCGATGAAGTAATTGTGGCAACAGGAGCAAACAATGCAATAATCCCTGTTCCTGGCAAAGATCTTCCAACTGTAGCAAGTGCATGGGATGTACTTGCCAAGAAAGAAATCGTATTCGGTAATGTTTCTGTAATCGGTGGTGGTCTTGTAGGTGTTGAAACCGCTGAATATCTGGCTTCACGCGGATGTAAGGTTACAATTATTGAAATGATGGATCAGATTGCAAAAGAAGAAAGTAACACTATTTTACCTACTCTAATGAGGGAATTAGAGCATTATAATGTTCAAATAGTAACATCTGCAAAATTATCAGAAATCAAAGATGATTCTGTAGTTGTTGAAAAAACAATAGACGACAATACATCAACAGTAGAAATTGCTTCAGACTTTGTTGTAATGGCTGTTGGTGCAAGAAAGAACCTTCCAGAGCTTTCTGATTGTCCTCTTCCACTTCACTATATTGGTGATTGTGCTGGAGAACGTCCAAGTAATATTGAGCATGCTATTAAATCAGCATATGATGTAGCATGTGAAATATAAATTATTAATTACCCTATTACCACAAAGGGGCTGTCGCACTAAGAAATTAGTGCGATGCCCCCTTTTTTTACATATTTAACTACTATTCCTGACACAATTCCTATAATAATACCTGTTATTACACCAGCTATTATAAGCACTGGCAGATAATATATTATAGCACTGCTTCCCATTATAAATATTGCCGCGATTATCTGTCCGACATTATGCATAATTGCTCCACTTACACTCACACCGATATACGAAAAACTGTCTATTTTTTTTAGAACAATCATCGTTACCATACTAAGCACTGCTCCCGCAATACTAAACAAAAAGCTGTTAAGATTACCAAAAAGCATTGCAGTCAGTGATATTCTTAAAATATTAATTATAACCGCTTCCTTAATTCCCAATGTATAAAGAATTGTGATAACTGCTATATTGGCAACTCCAAGCTTAATTCCTGGAACTGGTATTGGAACTGGTATAATACTCTCAATATAGCTGAATATCATAGCCAGTGCCGTAAGCACCCCGCACATAGCAATGTTATATGTGCTGTTGTTCTTTTTATGTTCTTTTGTCATATTCTTTAATGTATTTACTCCTTCAACTATTATATAATAATTTTCTTTTCATCCTATTCTGCATTTACAAACACACTATTGCACTTTTTTCCAACTGCCTTACTTATATTACTATCTTACTATTGAATCGACCCCGCTATCATCAGCCGCCGCTCCTATAATCTCTACAACCACACGGTGTGGAAGACAGACTATTGTTTCACCTGTCTTGCTTATCCTTCCTGTCTTAACACATAACTTGTCAGGGCAATCAGCATCTGTCATTGTCACACCACCATTTTCTATTGTGACAATATTGCTTCCACCCTGATATCCTTCTATAGTCAGTGTTTCATTCTGATTGACAGGTATTGTATTTACCACCTGTCCGTCAACCTTTATCTGCACAAATGCACCATCTTTCTTAACAAAATGATTAATCACAACAAATGCAATAACTGCTATGATAACAAATGCTGCAATTAATATTATATCTTTTTTATATTTATGATTATTATTATCCAAATATCTGTCCTTACTTTCCATATTACTTATATATTTATTGTTCCACTCCATATTCCAATGAGCCTGTCCAATGAATACGCAGCATTTGCAGGGCTTGTGGACGGAAGAACCTCTGCTTCAATACCAAGTACTTTCTGCTGGTACTTTTTGTAATAATTACCTGAAGCTGCACCATTACAGTATACACGCTCAATCCGGGAATTGCTTATAATCTGTCCTAAATCCGTTGGTACGACATTTTTAATACTGCTGTCACTTGAACCAATTATATCGCAGCTATATATAGTATCCCATAAAGCTATATGATTATTATGAAGCATCATCTTCTTCTCCTCTATTGTAACTGGGACTTCAATATTCTTATCATTCATTCCACTATTATTAATGACTGCCGTTATAACCTTCCAGAACCTGTTGCCCGGATGTCCATAGAAAAACATCTGCTCTCTCGATTTAACTGATGGCAGACTTCCAAGAATAAGTATCTTAGAGTTATTGTCATAAAGCGGAGGAAATGGATGAATAATATGCTCATACTGTGACTTCATTAGCTGTTATCTCCTGATATATTTATAATATTTTCTATTTATACTGTCAGCTATTATCCTCTACCAGCAGTTTCTTAAATTTAACCATAAATACACTTGTGGTAACCACTGCTGCTATAATGTCACTTACAGGTTCAGCAAGAAATACCGCAAACACCTTATTGCTTATAAATAACGGAAGTATAAATATAAGTGGTATAAGCAGTATCAGCTTTCTAAGGCAGGCCATAATAAGGCTGACCTTTGCCTGTCCAAGCGCCATAAAGCTCTGCTGACAGCATATCTGAAATCCCAGTGCAAATATTCCTGCCATATACACTCTTAACGTCCACACTGTATATTGCCTTAAGTCTGCATTACTTGTAAACATTCCGGCAAATACCTGAGGCACAAGCATCATAACTGCCCAGCTTGCAATTGTAAATATAATACATACCTTAAACTGTGTAAAAAATGCCCTCTTAACCCTGTCATAGTTCTTGGCACCGTAATTATAACTCATAATAGGCTGTCCACCCTGACATATTCCCTGCAATGGCATAAGAACAAGCTGGTTAGTGCTTGTTATAATTGTCATAGCACCAACCGCCAGATCACCGCCATAACGTGACAGACTTGATGTAAAGCTTACAGATAATATGCTCTCTGTTGAAAGCATTACAAAGCTTGATATTCCAAGTGCAAGGCAGGGCATTATTATAGTGCTTTTAAGCTTCAGATTACATTTTCTAAGTCTTAAAATGGTCTTATCTCCTGTAAGAAAATGCGATATCCATACTGCACCAACTGCCTGACTAAGCACTGTTGCAAGAGCTGCACCTTGAACGCCCATATTGAATACAAATATAAATACCGGGTCTAATATAATATTAATAACTGCTCCTATAACTGTCGTCAGCATACTAATCTTAGCAAAGCCCTGTGTAGTAATAAACAGATTCATTCCTAACACAATAAGAACAAATATACTCCCAAGCACATATATCCTTGCATATGAAAGAGCATATGGCATTGTAACACTGCTTGCACCAAACCATTTAAGAAGCACTGGCAATGTCCCATAAAATCCTGCTGTAAGCACGACTGCACATATCACTAAAAATGTAAAACAGTTCCCGACAATTTTCTCTGCCGTAGCATTATCTTTCTTACCCATATAAATAGCAGCCCTTGGTGCTCCGCCCGAGCCTGCAAGCATTGCAAAAGCATTAAGAAGCATAAGAACTGGCGTAAATAAACCAACACCCGTAAGTGCATCTGCACCTATCTGTGGTATATGTCCTATATATATCCTGTCAACTATATTATAGAGCAAATTCACTACCTGAGCTACAACCGCTGGAATTGCAAGCTTTGCCATAAGCTTAGGTATACTGCCCTCACCTAAATTATTAATCATATTATTCTTCCTCAATCCATCTTGTTTCTTATCTCTTATTACTCCGTAATATCCATCTACATCTTGAACAATTGCAAAACATTCAAAATACACTTCTGAAATATTAACATATTCATCAAATGACTTAACCACCTGAACGCTGTCATTATCAATGTCTGAATAAAATATAATTGCATGTCCATTTTTTACAGCGCTGCATAATGCTGTAACTGTTGGAAGTTTTTCGATATAATCAGCCCCATCAAATTTTCTCAGTTAACTTTTTACGTTCATCTGCAAGCCATGTTACAAACTGTTCCATACCTTCACCTGTCTTTGCACTTATTGGCATAATTATAGCATTTGGATTAAGTTCTTTAACATGATTAGTAAACTTCTGCATATCAAAATCAAATGCTTTCAGAGTATCTATCTTATTAACAAGTACAACATTACATACTGAGAACATAAGCGGATACTTAAGCGGCTTATCATCACCCTCAGGAACTGACAGTATCATAACATTACGGTGTGCCCCTGTATCGAACTCAGCAGGGCACACAAGATTACCTATATTTTCAAGAAATAGTATATCAAGGTCATCTACACCATACTCGCTTATTGCATCTGCCGTCATCTTGGCATCTATATGACACAAACCTCCGTTATGTATCTGCATTGTCTTTACACCAGTTGACTCTGCTACTCTTCTTGCATCTATATCAGACTCAATATCAACGTCCATCTCACCTATGCGGTAATCATCTTTAAGCATATTGATAAGTCTTGACAGCATAGTAGTCTTACCACTTCCCGGTGATGACATAATATTAACGAAAAACACCTTCTTATCATTTAACATACAGCGTGTCATATCCGCCTGATTATCATTCTTAGAATACACACTTTCATTTAATTTAATAACTCTGACTTCTGCCATCTTAATCTCCATTTCCAAACTACTATTTAATATAGTTATAGTCTAATAGTTTTTCACTATCTTTGTCAATATCAGTCTCTTTCATTAACTACATTTCATATAATTGTTTTTGATGTATAGAAAGAGGCGCCGCACTAATTTCTTAATGCGACACCCCTTTTTATTGTTACTATAAAATTGAGAAAGTTTTAATGTGAATCACTTATTATATTTACCTGATTGTTTATTTGTATATTACTTCTTATATCCAAATTCTGGAATTTCACTCCATCTGTTACGGAAGTAGTGAGCTACCATCTTAGGCTTTCTATCCCTTGTGAATAAGCCCTTCTTGTTACCCTGTACTCTGAGTAAGCTCTGGCTTGTAGCAAAATCTGCAAAGTTCCATGCCTGCTCACCAACTACGAATTCGAATTCATCAAATACCTTATTGTTCATCTCATAATACTCAACCTGATATTCCTCCGTATACATAACAGATGTTGTATCGTGAAGTCCGCTGACAGTATCTGCACCATATTCTGTAAACATTACTGGCTTTCCAAGCTTGCCCCAATCTGAAAGTTCCTTGCGAAGTCCTTTTTCAGAGATTTCAAGGTCTGGTCCACCAAAATACCAGCCATAATAACGGTTAAGGCATATAACATCGCTTAATTTAGAAGAACAATCAGTATCAGCAGTTGTTCCCTGAACACTTACTAATGTACAAGGACGTTTCTGTGGATCGATTTCCCTTGCAAGGTCAAACAATGGTTTAAAGTAATCATACGCTCCCTCTGCTGCTGAGTCTGGCTCGTTGGCAATACTCCACATAACAACGCAGGCATGGTTCTTGTCTCTTGAAATAAGATCTTTTATAACATCCTTATGATGCTCCTGTGTCTGAACACCATGTTCTTTATCAAATGTACCGATTCTTTCTCCACCAAAGTTAGCACCGCCACCAAACTGAAGATTAACACCTACTGCTGTTGTTTCATCAATAACAACGATACCTTCCTCGTCACATAATCTCATCATCTCTTCACTGTATGGATAATGGCTTGTTCTGAAGCTGTTAGCATGCTGCCACTTCATAATAGATATATCCTTTGTATTCATAGGAAGATTAATTCCTCGTCCATTAGGGAATGTATCCTCATGCTTTCCATAGCCCTTAAAGTAAAATGGTTTTTCATTAATAAGGAACTTAACTCCATCTACTCTTACACTTCTTACACCATATGGAAGAGTATATATATCTTCTCCTGCTGTAACCTTTATCTGGTAAAGATAAGAATTTAATGGCTGCCATAGTTTTACATTCTCAAGCTCAAGCTTTCCCTGTGTTCCTGCTGCCTCTGCAACCTTGTTACCCTCAGCATCAAACACCTCAACCTTACAAGCCGTGCTATCCTTATCCACACCCTCAATATCAACAGCATAGTTAAGTACTGCTGATGGTGTTTCCTTTCCAAAATCAATATCTGATGTTACTGTAATATCATTGATATAAGTTTTAGGTGTTGTGTATATCTTAACTGGTCTTGTGATACCACAGTAGTTAAAGAAGTCAAAGTTAGGATTGTTCTGAGGCTTTTCAGATGCTCCTGCACCCATTCCTCCCATCAGACCGCTCATCATATTAGCCTTACCACCAACTGGAAGAGTTGTATAATCAATAACATTATTAACTGCTATTGTAAGAAGATTATCACCATCCTCTAACACATCATTTAACTCAACCTCAAATGGAAGGAAGCCACCCTTATGCTCACATATTAAATTACCATTAAGATAAATCTTTGCATAATGTGTTACTGCTGCACATCTTAATACAATTCTCTGGCTCTTTACATATGATGGAACTGAAATATTTCTCTGATAGAATACCCATCCGTAATGATCCCTGAAATCTGCTCCTTCCTTTAAATCATTGTAAGAAGCTGGAACTGGCATAGTATCTGCATCCTTTAATGGTGCTTCATACCATTTCTCATCAAAGCCATTGCCATTGTCTAACTTAAAATCCCATACTCCACTTAAGTCACTTAATAATCTTGATTCTGTTAAAATTGGATATAACATAATTGATTCCTCCTGTAATTTTAAAATTTTGTATAATAATTTTATTTTTCAGATGATGCCGGGGTCAGATGCCCCGACTTTATACCTACATATTGTTTTGCACTATGCATTTTCATTTCTCTTAATTCTAAGCTTCTCAGCATTCTCTTCAACTCTCTTCTTATTAAGAGGATATAAGAACCATAAAGCAAGTAAAAGTAATATCATTCCTCCTGCTGGTACAAGGCAGGTAATATTATATATTCCATCTACTACCTTTGGATCAAAGGCTGTTACTGAAGTATATCCTATTATTGAAAGAAGCACTCCTGATAAACCTGATGAACAAGCCTGTCCAAGCTTTCTTGCAAATGAATATACTGAATAAATTGTTCCATCCTGACGGACTCCAGTCTGAACCTCTGACTCATCAATTACATCTGTAATCATAGCCCATATTACCATATTGAACATTGAAGTTCCTATTGTAGCTACGATTATTAATCCTACCCATACCAATACATTGTGTGTATGAATTATGAATAATAGTATGAAGGAAGCTGCACTTATAAAGCATCCTATCATTGATAATTCTTTTTTACCTATCTTTGAAGCAAGCTTTACTATAAATGTTGAAAGTGCAAGTATAACAACTGTTCCTGCAAGACTTGCTATAGACATAGCCTTTATATTACCAAAGTAATTAGGATATACATAAGCATTCATGTTACTTAATGATAACTGTGCAAGTAAGAATACTAATGCACATACTATAATTCCTATTAATGACTTATTATGAACAAGCTGCTTAATAAGTTCCTTAAATGAGAACTTCTGTGTATTCTGTTCCACCTTAACTCTTTCTGTTGTCATATGATAGCAGAGCATATAACATATAACTGCGCCTATTGAACAGATTAATGCTCCAATCATCATCTTTTCACCAGATAATACTGAATTACCGGCTGCATCTGTATAATATACTACAAGTGGTAATATAACACCTATAGCTGTCTGTGCAAGTGTTGCACCAATTGTTCTCCAGTTAGAAAGTGATGTTCTGTCTGTTGGGTTATCTGAAATTGCAGATGCCATTGAACCATAAGGAATATTAACTCCTGTGTAACATACGCTTCCCCAGAGGAGATATGTGAAGAACATCCAGAATATCTTAAATCCCATTGGCATTCCCTTAAAATATGTTGCATACATCAGAAATGAAGCTACAGCAACCGGACCACACATACGTCTTATCCAAGGAGCGAACTTACCTTTCTTACCAGGTCTGCTTCTGTCTACTATCTGTCCCATTGTTACATCTGTTATGGCATCGACGAATCTTGCTGCCATCATCATAAGTCCTACAAGTGCTGCTGAAACTCCCATAACATCTGTATAGAACTTAAGTAAAAACATTGCAGATAACAAAAATGTAAAATCATTACCAAAATCGCCAAACATATAGCCCAGCTTATCTTTTATACCGAAAGGCTTTACCTTTCCATTAGTTTCTTTCATTGTATATCCTCCATTCTTATGCGAAATATATTTTGTATTCATCATTAATTATTAAATATTTTCTTTAAAGACGTCCTTAAATATTGTTCTGCACTTCGTTGTGCTGTTGTTTTCTATGGTTTTATAATACCCTTTTTAATTATTATCAGTTATTACTAAATTTAGTCTTTATAGTATAATTTTTACCTGTACAATTTTCATACTAAAAATTATGGAGCCGCTGAAGCCTTAGTGGTATGATCGTCCCGCAGGAAGGAGGTGTTTCTATGGAATTTCAAGGGGCTTTGTTTGCCGTGCGCTCCATGGCTGTATCCCGCTCTTTCTATGAGACCGTGCTGGGCCGGAAGGTGGCTCTGGACTTTGGCGCAAACCTGGTGTTCGAAGGCGGCCCCACACTCCAGGAGGGATTCTCGGCGCTGGCGGGCTTTCCCGAGGAGCGGACGGTCTACCGCGCCCATAATGCGGAGCTCTACTTTGAAAGCCAGGACTTCGACGGAGATGCGGCCCGTGTAAAAGCCGCAGGGGTAGAGCTGCTCCATGAGGTGAGGGAGTACCCCTGGGGGCAGCGCGTCCTGCGCTTCTACGATCCGGATGGGCACATCATCGAGCTGGGTGAGGCGATGTCCACCGTGGTCCTTCGTTTTCTGGACCACGCCTGGTTCGCCGAACCCCGTTCCGCAGAAGACATCCCATGGAATTTATCCGGCAGTGCAAGGCACTGCGTAAAGCCTGACGGGATGCGCTTCTGCCGCAGGACCGCAAAGGACGCGCCGTGGAGGAGGAACTTCCGCGGCGCGCCCTTTGGTTTTTTATGGACCGTCCGCCGGGGGACGACTGTTTGTATCAGGTCGAACAGCGCTTAACTCATTTGATACTATACAAAAAATTGGGCAAATCGTATAATAAATCATGTATATATCGGGAAAACACCGGTTGAAAATTCTAGTATTTATAAGGGGGAGACAGAGCATATGGCAATGACAGATTTCGATTTCATGCTGACAGAAGAGCAGATCGAACTGAGGAACCTGTTCCGCGACTTTGCACAGAAGGAAGTCAAAGAGCCCTGCCGCGAGTCGGAAAAACTGGGCGAGTGTCCGGAATATCTGGTCAAAAAGGCCATCGATATGGGCGTTCCCATGATGACCCTGCCGGAAGAGTACGGCGGCCTGGGGTGCTCAACTTCTGGTGAACACTTCTGATTTCCACCTTCGATATAACTTTCAATCATAACACCCTTAACAAGTTTCTTTAACTCAGGGTTGTATCTTCTTGAATGAAGAACATCTTTTACAATTCTAGGCTGTTCTTCGTGTCTTTTCTTTGAATTT
>OGXV01001807.1_pt1 | contig 12236 bp, 9 predicted proteins | sample 1576391 | NCBI WGS metagenome assembly OGXV01 (sample SAMEA3541586, study PRJEB24748) | human gut metagenome | biome: human gut; feature: human-associated habitat; material: faeces | place: China | collected 2012 | reverse complement strand
GATTATCAGCATTGCTTTCATTTTAAATAAAAAGAAAACAACAGAACCTCGTACGATTAGAGCAAAAAGCAGAATAACAATGATAGCTATATGCTTCCTTGCTACTTTCCTCTTAAGTGGCAGACTTTGGAAACAATGGCAACCTTATCATAGTTTATACCTCCATTCCCAAAGTCCCATTACAGAGAAAGACATGGAGTATCCCAATCCCATCCTTCAAGTTAAAGATAAGATGAAAGACGACATAGGATTCTGCTATGCTTATTGTCTATTTGTTCAAAAAAATAATTTAGACACAGATATTCTCCCAATCATCCACTATCTTGAAAAAAACTTCCCTTCCCCCAGCTTACTCATGACAAAAGGAGATTGCCTGAAAAAGAAGAATCAGTGGAAAGAAGCGGAAAGCGCCTACAGATTAGCCGCAAACATGATGCCTTCTCTGCAGGCACCACGTGGCAGGTTAGCCTTCTTATATAATGAAACCGGCAGAAGAAAAGAAGCATTAGTGATAGCCCATGAGATATTGACCGAGGATGTAAAAGTGTATGGATTCGATACATTCAGGTTGCATCGCGAACTAAAAAGAATCTTCGAAGATGAGTTTAAATAATTGTTTAATTTAAAAAGAAAATGAATGAAAAACATTGCAAGATGTAAAAAATGGCGTATCTTAGCAGGAATGGCAATCTTAGGGATGCTATTTGCATGTACCGACTACATGCTGCAGGATGCCGGAGAGCAGACGACAAAGCCGCCTAAGAACAAAAATGAAGAACTGACAGCATCAGCTGCTCAAGAGTGGTTTGAAAGTAATTATGCACCTGTGGTAGCAACACGGTCGGCAGGAGATCAGGAACGATTGTTCAAGCCTCATTGGGGTGAAGCTAAAGAGTGGAACCGTATGCGTTATGAAGTAGTGGAAACTCCTATTTATACCCAAGGAATGCACATCATACTGGATAGTGAAACTGAAACCCATTGGGAACCGGGAAAGAAAAATAATTTCATCCGGAACAATGTCCGGTTAGTAGTTCTGCGGGATAGGAAAACAGGAAAAACAAGAAGTTTTATTATGACTTTCGTTGGAACTTATGAATATCTGAAGAAAACTCGCACTATCGGAAAGAACGGATACTTATATCGACAACCGGACTTTAGTGGCGCCGTACTTTTCCATGAACTGAATGGAGCATTTATTAATGGATGGAGATATGCCGATGGAAAGATAGTTGCAGCAATATCAAGACCGACGGAGAAAAAAGATTCTCTGATTAATTCTTCATCGGTTGCCACACGTGCAGAACATCAAGTTTGTCATGACGTATGTTATCCTGTTTATGATTCATATTGTGATTATTCATACGTTCAATCAGGAGATATGGAATCCGGCATTATTTATGATATAGTAGAGAATTGTTATCCTACTTATTCCGGCAATGAGTGCACGGAGGAATGCTATACCTATGATGACGGACTTGATGATAGGGATGATAATTGGAATGGAGATTATCCGCCGGGGGGAGCAGGAAATCCTACAGAAAAAGAACCGAGCCCACAAATGAAGGTTCTTAATAAAATATATGGTGATAATTCAAGCTTAACAGGCAAAGAAAAGCAACTTTTGGCAGATGCATTAGCTATAATGAATAATGATAAATTCTGGAAAAAAGTATATGACACATTAGATGGGAAAGTAAAAATAACTTTTCGCATAGAACCCCAAATTGAGGGAAAATCATCGGGAAGGTATTATACAGAAGATAAAGCCATTGCATTTCCTAATGATGCATGTATCAATTTCGGAATTGTCAGAGAGGAGTTATTCCATGCTTTGCAACATAACACTTATGGAAAAGACGCTGAAAATCCCGCTAATAAGTTTACCATGGAATTTGAAGCACATGCATTTCCGGATATCGCCAACGCATTGTCTATGGGTGAATTCTCAGAACGTGGTTCCAATTTAAACAGTACTGATCCTTCACAAGAGTTCAGAGATGCAGTTAGTGATCTTATGAACTCTATTTTAGAAAACAAATGCTTTGATGATGAGCAATATATGCTCTACGAAAAAGCAGCCGAGCTATGGTCACCAAGTACTTATACAGGCAGCTTTGACTCCTCAATTCAACCTCAACTATTGTATAACATATTTAAAAAATAATTATTTATGAAGAAATTTACTTTTATGCTTATGTTTATCATCGCAAGCATAAGCTATCTGTTCGGACAAACTGAAACTGAACATTTTATATATGAAGATATTGAAACAAATTACTTTCGTATAAAGCCTAAAGGAGAAATAAATAAGGTTTTAGCTAAAGGTAAAGCAACACTATGGGTTGGAGATAAAGCTCTCCCGACTTATAAAGAATCAATATTAAAACCATTTCAGGAACTTATTGATGAAGGAGTTTTTTCTTCTGAAAGAATGAGGGAATTAAAACAGAAAGAAGAAAAGCTCAGAATTGAATTGTATTTCGATGAAACAGGAATTGTATCATATGTATCTTTTGTAATTCGTAAAGAAAGAGGAACACTCTTAACCGATGAAGAATTACATCAAGTTCATAAAAAATATATGGGAGTAGCATTTGATATGACAGGAACTCCTGTTTGGAAATCTGAAACAGGCTCTAAAACAAGTTTCTATTGCGAAGAATCTTTTCGAATTCCATTCAAAGATTTGAAATACTAGAACAGTTCAAGTAGAGCTCAATAATGAGCGGAAAAGATTTTTTAAGAGCTAGTGGATGCCACCGTCATAGAGACAGGTGACATCCACTATTATTCAAATATAATTTGAAGAGCAGGTAAACAATGGTCACCAAGTACTTATACAGGCAGCTTTGACTCCTCAATTCAACCTCAACTATTGTATAACATATTTAAAAAATAATTATTTATGAAGAAATTTACTTTTATGCTTATGTTTATCATCGCAAGCATAAGTTATCTGTTCGGACAAAAAGAAACCGAACATTTTATATATGAGGACATTTCAACCAATCTCATCTGTATAAAGCCAAAAGGAGAAATAAACAGTGTTTTGGCCAAAGGTAGAGCAATGCTCTGGGTTGAAGAGAAAGCAAAGTCCATATATATAAATGAGATACTAAAACCTTTTCAGGAACTTATTGATGAAGGAGTTTTTTCCTCTGAAAGGATAGAAGAGCTAAAACAGAAAGGGGAAAAAATTAGAATTGAATTATATTTCGACGAAACAGGTGTTGTATCTTATGTCTCTTTTATAATTAAGAAAGTAAATGGTACATTACTAACCGACGAAGAATTATATCAGATTCATCAGAAATACAGGGGGTTAGTATTTGATTTGTCAGAAACTCCATTTTGGAAATCAGAAAAAGGTACCCCAACAAGCTTCTATAGCGATGAATCTTTTCGGATTCCATTCAAAGATTTGAAATACTAGAATTGTTCAAGTAGAGCTCAATAATGAGCGGAAAAGATTTTTTAAGAGCTAGTGGATGCCACCGTCATAGAGACAGGTGACATCCACTATTATTCAAATATAATTAGAAGAGCAGGTAAACAATGGTCACCAAGTGCTTATACAGGCAGTTTTGATGCCTCGATTCAACTCTTCACGGCGGATATGTTATCTACCATCTGTGTAGGGGAAAACCATGAAGACGAATGTTCCACAATTCATTTTTGGAATTTTAATAAATAAACTTATTACTACGTACCATGAAAACTATAATTATTACATTTTTAATGAGCATCTTATTATCAGATGCTTTATATGCTCAAGACAAGTTATATATGTATTGTCCAAATCCGGAAATAGATGAAACCGCCTGTGGATATGCAGATGCAAACGGTAATATTATAATTCCTGTAGGAAAATATCGCTATCTCTATTCTGAAGAATTTGACAAGATAGCCTTTGTTTCCCTAAAAGAAAAACAAGGAATATTTGCCATCAATCGTTCAGAGGAAATTTTATTTGAGGTTTATGGCTATGACAACGGCCCAGACTACGTATCTAATGGATTGTTCCGGATTATCAGTAATGGCAAAGTCGGGTTTGCTAACATGGAAGGTCAAATTATAATCAAACCAAGATTTACATTCGCTTATCCCTTTCAGGAAAACAATCTCGCCGTATTCAACGAAAACGGAACTATTATCAAAATAGAAGAATATAGTAAATATGAAGGCGGGAAATGGGGCGTCATAAATAAAAAAGAAGAAGTCACCATTCCTGCCATTTATGAAGAAGGCAAAAGGAACCAATTAAAGAAAAAGGGAAAATGGTACAATATTAATGAGTTGAAGAAATAAGAACTGCTTGTATAACATAGACATACGGTATTGAGCAGCTCGCTCTTTTCGGTTCCGCCGCACGGGGCGAACAGCGGGAGGATAGCGATATTGATATCTGTGTGAAGACACATCATTCTATCGACCTCCTCACATTGCAAGACATCCGCGAAGAACTTGAACACCTCTTCCACATCAAAGTAGATTTGTTAACCCTGCACGAGAACATGCGTCAGATGTTCCGGCAAAATATTGACAATGTCCTGCAAGAAAACCCTAAAGAAGGAGAGAAGAAGTAACATTCGGTAGCCAGTCAGGCGGATTACAAATCCTAATACTCAATCAGGCAGATATATTTATCAGGTATACTTGATTTTCCCCTCAAAAAAGACACTTTTTTCAAGTGTACCTGAAAAATTTCTATTATATTTGTCGGAAACGTATGCACTTATGGACGAAAGATTACAATTACTTGAGAAGTATAATTTCTGGAATGGACAGTTTCCAGATTTAGGATTGATTCGTAAGGAATATATAGACCCGATAGCCAATGCTATGGAAAATCGACTGGTGAAAGTATTAGTGGGACAGCGAAGAAGTGGCAAAAGTTTCATTATGAGACAGTTGATGAATTATCTAATCACAGAGAAACAAGTAGAACCCCGGCAATTATTATATGTAAATTTTGAATTTGCCCCTTTCTGTTTCGTCAGGAATGCAGACGATTTACTCAGTCTTTACCAGTTGTATAGAAAGGAAAAACTGTCTGCCGGGAAAATTTATTTATTCCTGGATGAAATACAGAACATCGCGGAGTGGGAGAAAGCCGTAAATTCTTTATCTCAAGACTATACGGAAGATTGCGAAATTGTGATAACAGGTTCCAATTCGAAGATGCTTTCGAGTCAATTGTCAACATTACTATCGGGAAGATATATCGAGTTTAAGGTCTTTCCTTTTAATATAGAGGAATATGCACTCATTTCTGAAAGAAATGTGAACAAAGATACATACATGGAATTCTTAAAGTCAGGAGGTTTCCCCGAATTGTTTCATCTCAACAATTTTGAAACAAAACGGAATTATATTTCTTCTATCAAAGATACCGTCTTGTTAAGGGACATTGTACAAAGAAACAACATCAAAGATGCCAGATTACTGGAAGATATATTCGGATATCTGGTAAACAATGCATCCAATTTGATTTCAGTGAACAATGTTGTGAATTTCTTTAAGTCCAAAGGGAGAAAAACAAATTATGAAACCGTATCAAATTATATCCTCTATCTGGAAGAAGCAAACCTGTTGCATCGGGCAGAAAGATATAACATTAAAGGTAAAGATATTATTTCGGGAACATGTAAATATTATGTAAACGACTTGGCTTTTCATAACTATTTATATAATGGATATGGCTATGGAATAGGCTATCTGCTGGAAAATCGTATTTATCTGGATTTAAAAATAGCAGGATATGACGTATATGTAGGAGTGATAAAGGATAGAGAAGTAGATTTTGTTGCTACAAAAGCCGATAGGATTATCTATTTGCAGGTCAGCTATCTGTTGATTGACGATAGTACCACGGAACGCGAATATGCTCCTTTTGATTCGCTTACCGACCACTATGAGAAGTTTGTAGTAACATTGGACGAAATAACATTACCTTCCAAAAATGGGGTTAGACATATCCAGGCATGGGATATCTATAATTATATTTAGCCTGACTGCGATATATATTTGCAAAATATTGGCCAAAAAGATAATCGCACGCAAATGATTCAAAGAATAGTGTTTTTCATCATTACTTCAGCTGTTTATCCAGCGTTGTTTTATGTTATCGTTCCGTGGAGTAACTCATTCAAGGATTTTAGCGAATCAACGGATCCAGCCGGTGGAGGTATGGCCGCTGGATTTTCATTCTATTACGGGTGTCTATTCTCATTCATTATCTGGTTCGTACTCTCAACGATACTCGCTCATTGGTGTGTACGGACATGGTGGATAGGTGTTTTCGCATTAATAGTGGGCGGTGTTTCCATCTTGGCAATAGAAGCTCATAAGAAGGAGCAAGCAAACAATTTACTCCGCCCCTATGAAAGGCACTATGAAAGCGGCATGATTCGCGAAAAAGGATATTATATAGGTCAAAGGAGTGCTGAGAATAAGCACGGCAAAATTACCGGATACTACCCAGATGGAACGGTAAAGTCCGTTGACTCCTATGAAAGAGGTGTACCGCTAGGTCCTTGCGAATCATACTACCCTGACGGCAAACTGATGGTAAAAGGTGAATTCAAAGGCGGTGAGTGGAATAATGGAGAACTAATTGGAATCCAGGACGGAAACTGGATATACTATCGTAAAGACGGCAGTATAGATGATGAACGCACCTACGCCGAAGGTAAACTGATTAGCTCTAAAAACTTTACTCTTTACTTTAATTCAACAAAACTGGTTTGCGTGATTGTCACAGGCAAACCATTTACGGGGAAACTTAATAAGACTGGAATTGTCGATAAAGCTCTTTTCCCCAATTTATATACCGTACCAGTAAACAATGGCCGGTGTGATGGGGATTTCTGCTCTTATTACACCACAGGAAACGATTTAATCGTCGCTGCAACGGCAACCTACGTTGATGGAGAACTTAACGGTCAACTCAAGAAATATTATCCTAACGGTCAGTTAATGACAAGTGCGGTGTATGTCAACGGGAAAATCGAAGGGAATTATACCTCTTATTATGAAAACGGAACTCTGGAAGAAGAAACAGAATATTCTGAAGGAAAAAAAGAGGGAGTCTCTCGCAAATATGGTTCGGATGGTAAACCCATACTAATGTATAATTATCATAACGGAGATAAAGATGGGGCATTCCAAAGCTACAACATTAATGATGGTAGTTACCAAAAGGGAAGCTATGAAAAAGGTGAGGTGTCGTATCGTGAAAGCTATCGTGCTGACGGCACACTGATATCTATTTATCAGTGGCGCAACGGTAAATGCATTCGGAGTGATAATTATGACTTAAAAGGTAATTTAGTCCAATATTAATTCAGAAATTTGCTTTGATTTTTCACCATCATAAGTGATACATACCGATGTGTTATTGACTTTCTTTACACTAAAATCGTTCCAATAATAGTTTGGAAGTACATCTTCGGGAATAAACCGCCTTACATCTACTTCCATCGTTGAGAGATTTTGCAGGTTAAGTAACGTAAGATTACCTTTCGGATTAGTCTTGCCATCCGTATCAAGATATAACAGAAGATTAGCAGATGCATCGTAACCGCTTTCCAAATACAGTTTATCTTTAAACAAATTTTTCCCGGTATTCTTTTCGTACAGGTACAAATATACACTGTATTGAGATTCCCATCTGTCCAACACCAAATAATCATCGAAATCGATTCCATTATAGCGTAAAGCAAACTTTTCTTTGTTGTAGCCACAATACGGATCTTTTTCCATCACATACCCTTCGCCATCCTGCTTCAGAGTAAAAACGTGTATGCTGTCCGGTGACAAGGAAATCCGAAGTTCATATCCATTCTTCAATGAATAAACAGCTTGTACATAAGCATCCGGGGCATAATGCACAGGGGTATCCCCCTCCAGCAACAACTCTTCAAGCATTCCATTTTCATAGTAACTTTTGTAATACACCTTTTTATTGTTTTTATAGCACCCTTCTTCCTGCAAAGCCCCACTCTCGTAGTAACATTCGTAAGGACCTTCTTTTTGAGAATTGCGATAAATATATTCTGATTTAAGTCCGCCATTATCATAGTATTCCCAACTGGCACCATCAGTTTCCCCTGTGTCATATTCCGATTCGCGTACCAATACACCGTCTTCATTCCACCAGCGGGCAATACCATGGCGTTTTCCATCTACATAATGGCAACTATATCTGCAAGTTCCATGTGAGGCTGTAACAACAGACTCTTTGTCATAGCTATAATATTCCCCCTCCAGTTCATCATCCTGATAGCAGGCTGTGACAGATACTTGACCATTTGGATAATAAGCTGTATACTTGCCCTCATTCTTACCCATAACGGCAGTTCCCTCAGCCGACATTTGTAAGCCTGATGAATCATAATAACCACTCCAGGCGCCATCAAACTTTCCGTCTATGATTTTTCCTGTATAGTAAAATGGAATAACATCGTTGTCCACAATGGCAGTTTTGTCCAATTCGCCCGTAAAAGGCTGATGATTCCCTATATCACAGACAATGTGTCTACCGTTTTGAGACTTCAACCAGCAGAGTTTATAATTTTTAGATCCCGAAAGAATTCCTTCATCATACGTCCGCTCGTCGTCCAACGTTCCGTCTTCGCGATAAAACAGCCATTTACCAAAGCGGTAGCTGTCATATTCTCCACGTAAAGAACAGTAGATTTGGATACCCTTTGCCGCCAGTTTTCCATTGTCGTAGTATTCGCAGTATTCCCCGTTCATTTCACCCTTCTTCCAGGTTTCTGTCCGGTCTATATGCCCGTCTTCTGCGTAGTAAGTGATTATACCATGCTTGGAGTGAGCACGGTTTCCGATTTTAACTCCTTCTTCCCTAAGCTGACCTGAGGCATAATATTCTTTATAATGACGGGTTCTGTTGGATTCGATATAGGATTCTGCTTCGGGAAGGAACCAAATAAGGAAAACTCCCAAAACCAATGCAGGAACTGCATGCCATACACAATGCAGCCATTTATAAGAAATTATAAAACTGAAAATTAATACTATAACACAAGCCACTACACATCCAAAAAGATATGTAAAAGCCCGCCCCATTGCATTTCCGGCAGCATCTCCTCCATCAAAAGTTTGTAATCTGACGAGGCATGGCATGATAACAAATGTAATCAATGGATAGATTGCAATGTTGATGATATAGAAAATTAGTTTGTCTTTCATTCCTGCTATTTATTTTGTTCGTATGTATTGATAAAAGCCGACAATTAAAGAATTTATCGTAAATCGGAGGCGCAATGTAAATAGAAAATGCTGGATGTGCAAGAAAAAATAAAGAAACACTTTGCCCACCGACTTTTTTGCCGTAACTTGCGCCGTCTTTTGAAGACAGTAACTAAAAATAACCACGATGAAACTAACCCTTATACGCACCGACCGTGAAACCGGCAAAGAATCTTTCAGTACCCTTGAAGCTGAAACCTTGATAGAGAAAATAAAGAAAGAGAACAAAGCAGCGCATGTATCAGCCCTGCGCCACCTCATACCTATGCTGCAAGGAACAGATAACCACTATCTGAACATAGATAAATTACCCCGCATCTATCCCGCCGTGGAATATGCCCGCACCAAAGACGGAGAACACCGGGTGAAGATTTACAACGGACTGGTACAGATTGAAGTCAACCACCTGGCAGGTATCACCGAAGTGGAACAGATAAAGCAACAGGCTTCCCTGCTGCCTCAAACCTTTGCCGCCTTTTGTGGAAGCAGCGGACGTAGTGTAAAGATATGGGTGCTCTTCGCCCTGCCCGACGGCTCATTCCCTAAACATGAAAGTGAAATGGCCCTGTTTCATACCCACGCCTACCGTCTTGCAGTAAATTGTTACCAACCCCTGCTGCCCTACTCCATCACCCTAAAAGAACCGTCGCTCAACCAGAGTTGCCGCATGACGCTGGATGAGCAACCTTATTATAATCCGGCTGCCATCCCCTTCTGCCTGGAACAACCCTTCGCCATGCCCGGCGAAACCACTTTCAAGGAACAGAAGCAGGCGGAAACCAATCCACTATTACGCATGCAGCCCGGCTACAGTTCATCGGACACCTTTTCCATGCTTTTTGAAGCGGCACTCAACCGTGCATTCGACGGACTGACAAACTGGAAGCGGGGTGACGACCTACGCCCGTTGCTGACACGACTTGCCGAGCACTGTTACAAAGCAGGCATCCCCGAGGAAGAGGTAGTCCGGCAAACCCTGATGCATTATTATCGCGAAGCGGACGAGCCAGTAATACGTGCCGCCATACATAATCTTTACCGTGAATGTAAAGGTTTCGGCACCCGCAACAGCATGACCGCCGAACAGGACACAGCCTTCCGCCTGGAAGAGTTCATGAACCGCCGCTACGAATTCCGCTACAACACCGTGTTGGGCGAGCTGGAATACCGCCAGCGCGACTCCATACACTTCCAATTCCGCCCCGCCGACCAGCGGATACGAAGCAGCATAGCGCTCAATGCACTAAAAGAAGGTATCCGGGTATGGGACCGCGACATAGCACGCTACCTTACTTCCGACTATATCCCCCTCCATAATCCGGTAGAAGAATACCTCAACGACACCGGGCGCTGGGACGGAAAAGACCGCATCCGTGCCCTGGCCGACCTCGTTCCCTGCGAAAATCCGCATTGGAGGGAATTGTTCTACCGCTGGTTTCTCAGTATGACGGCCCATTGGAGGGGACTTGACCGGCAGCACGGCAACAGTACATCACCCCTACTGGTAGGCGCCCAAGGGTATCGGAAATCCACGTTTTGCCGCATTCTTTTACCACCGGAACTGCGCTTCGGCTATACAGACAGCATCGACTTCAAGAGCAAACAGGATGCCGAACGAAGCCTGGGGCGCTTCTTTCTGATCAACATCGACGAGTTCGACCAGATCAGCGTCAGCCAGCAAGGTTTCCTGAAACATCTGTTGCAAAAACCCGTAGCCAACCTGCGGAAACCATACGGAACCGCCATTCAGGAGATCCGCCGTTATGCTTCCTTCATAGGCACCAGCAATCAAAAAGACTTGCTGACCGATCCCAGCGGCAGCCGGCGCTTCATCTGTATCGAAGTAACCGGTCCCATCAACACCAATGTCACCATCAACTACCGCCAACTCTATGCCCAGGCCATGACTGCCATTTCGCAAGGTGAACGCTACTGGCTGGACGACACCGACGAGGCCATTCTGAAACAGAGCAATCAAGAGTTTGAACAACCTACTCCATTGGAACAACTCTTCCTGTGCCACTTCCAGGCGGCACAAACAGAAGACGAAGGAACGTGGATGACACCGATGGAAATACTTTCCTTTCTCCAGAAAAAGACTAAAGACCGATTAGCCATCAACAAAGTCGCGTACTTCGGGCGTGCACTTCGCAAACTTGGAATCAGCAGCCGGAGAAGAAACCGGGGAACGGAATATCACGTAATAATAAATGAAACGGCATTTCAGTAAAATGCAAATAAATTTGCTACTGCACTCGGTTTACACTATCTTTGCGTTTCAAACCGAGTATATATGAAAAAAGAAAGCCAAGTGATATTCGACCGTAATGTAGTGGAATTCGTCACCGTAGCTGCTGAATTCTGCAAATTCCTGGAGCAGGCGGAAACGATGAAACGTGACACATTTGTCGATACCTCATTAAAGATACTTCCGTTGCTCTACCTCAAGGCGGCCATGTTGCCCGAAACAGAAATAATAGGCGACGACGCTCCTGAAAGCTACGTAACGGAAGAAACGTATGAAGTGCTCCGTATCAACCTTGCCGGGATTCTTGCCGAAAAAGATGACTATCTGGACGTGTTCATACAAGATATGGTTTATAGCGACCAGCCTATCAAGAAGAATATTTCCGAAGACCTGGCAGATATTTACCAGGCCATCAAAGATTTCATTTTCGTCTTCCAGTTGGGATTGAACGAAACAATGAACGACTCCCTGGCTATCTGTCAGGAACAGTTCAAAGAATACTGGGGACAAACCCTGGTAAACACACTTCGCGCATTGCACGACGTAAAATACCGCCAGTCTGAAGAGGACGAACCGGAAGATGATGATTTTGAAGATGAAGGAGAAAGTGATTGTCATGGCCACGATCATGGTCATTGCGATTGCGAAAAAGACTTAAATTATGGTTATTAAAAAAACGATTAAAAAGGAAGATATCAAAGAGATGCCC
>OGXV01001796.1_pt1 | contig 12277 bp, 16 predicted proteins | sample 1576391 | NCBI WGS metagenome assembly OGXV01 (sample SAMEA3541586, study PRJEB24748) | human gut metagenome | biome: human gut; feature: human-associated habitat; material: faeces | place: China | collected 2012 | reverse complement strand
AAAGCGTGTTCTACTCTGCCGTTGACGTTTAACAACATTGCTTTCCTGGAATATGGTTATTATGTAAACCGTCCTCTGCTGGAAAAAATGGCGGAAGCAACCAACGCATTACACAAATTCGTTGAAGGGTTTGATGCGTATGTACCTGCATTTGATGAAATCATTACCGCGCAAACCTCCGCACGTGTTGAAGTCAAAGTTGGCGATGCAACTCATGCGATCTACCTGGATGAAGGCCGTGTGTATGTCCTGAATGCTGCAAATGGTGTTGTTCTGGTTCCGGAACATATCAAAAACATTTGGGCGCTGGGTGAAAACGCGATCAATGACGTTGACGGCTTCGATCCGGCAACAGCAGAAGGTGAACAGGTTCTGTATGTGGTTCTGTATCATGCGCTTCATACCATGAATCCAGATCTGACATGGAAAGTTCTGAAAAAGCTGGGTGATGTGCGTCTGATTAAAGCATACGATAACTGCTTTACCAAACAGGATTATTCCAACGCTAAAGATATGATCTCCGAAGCGGTTGTTGATCCGGCTAAACGTCTGATGGATGGTGTTGATTACAACATGGTTCCTGATGAAAACGCGTTTACTCTGGTTGATGCTCTCGAACTGCTGGCAGAAACCGACACAGTGATCGACCTGTCTTCTGAACACTGGGCGTACAATCGTACAAGCCGTCAGACTGTCCAGAAAGATGATGATACACTGGATAAACTGTCAGAACAGATTGCAAACGCTTCTACTCCGGAAGAACGTAAAGCACTGGCGGCGCAACTGGTAGCGCATGAAGTATGGAAACCGGAATTTACCCAAACCACAACGAAAGTTGCAGTGAAACACCTGGTTGGTAACAGTTCCCGTCCGAACATTTCTATCAATACGGATCTACAAGGTTACGTAACCATTCCGGAAAGCAAACAAAAAGAGTTTGGATTGCCGGAAAAAGTAGAAACCAAACAAGTGCGTAACTTTACCATTGTTAAAGATGGTATCGTTAACGTTAAGGTACTTCCGCTGGAAACCGATATCCCGACTCTGAAAAACTTACGTGCTTCTGGTCTGACTATCAAACCGCTGGCTAAAATTGGTGAAGACCGTATGTCTGTACTGGTTGACTTTACCTCTCTGCCTCTGGTTAACCGTTCGATGACTCGCGGTATTTCTGGTAAGGAATTTGTTGCTGATAACGTCCGTCTGGAAATCCTGAAAGGCCGTCAGAAGGTAATGAAGTTCTTCCGTGATAACGCGATTGGTTTACGCAACGCAGAAGGGCTTAAACAGCGCTTTGGTGAGGCGGCTGGTGAATGGTTGTCTGAGCAAGGGATCCGTGATTACGGCTTTTCTCCGAAGGTTGAGCGCACAGAATCGACTGATGTTTACATGTCGAAAGAACTGAACGTGAAAATCAAAGGCGTTTCATCACTTCCGGCTGTTGCTGCTACCGTTGCAAAACGCGCCGAAGGTAAGAAGAAACTCAACAATGGCGACCTGATCATTCTGTGGGCTTACGATACCGTATCTAAAGAGATCGAAGCGCTTGACAAGAATGACCTGATCGAGTATCTTGATAAGCAGACAAAGGAAACTATTAAAGAGGTTCGCGCCCTTAATAATCGCCTGAGTCGTGTAATGTACGGTATTGTCGTCGGACACGCATGGTTTGCGGATCTGGATTTCGAAGAAACCAGCGTAAGCGTTACCGCAACAGATATCGTTGCAGCGGAATTCTGGAAAGATGTGAAATTTGATTGCACAATCGTTCTGGAAGAAAAAGAAGTTAAACTCTAATGAGATCTCGCCCCCGAAAGGGGGCTTTGAGGTGACTTGTGGAATTACTTGAATTGGACTTTAAAAATCTTATGAATATATGCGAACTGAATCAAGGCGACATCCTTTATTTCTCCAATCGTGATGGGTTTCGTAATTCCCGTCCTGAAAACATCGGCTTTCATTCACAGCTACCTGATTTCATCGTCGTTGATGATGTCCGGTTAACAGATAACGGCTGGCAGGTTGATGTAGTCGGATTCAAAAATAACAATGGTGCTATCTTATGGCGTCATGGTTCTATTGATGAATCGGTGTATTTTAACAACATTCGTGTAAACATCGATGAAATCGGAACCGATTTGAGCGAAGTGCGGGAATCTCCGTATGTGTTCAGCAACTGGTTTAAAGTTGGTGGCGCGTATCGTTCTGATAACACAACAGTTGTGTATGTTGATAGTTTGATGTCCGGTATGGTTAACTTCAACCCGTCATTACCTGGTAACAACGGCACGATGATGGACATTTTCAGAGATTATAATCGCTCTGGTACAATGTTACCTTCTGAAAAAGCATATGTAATCAATCGTTGCTTGAAAGGGCTGTACCAGGATATGCTTACCTATAACGAAGGTAACGTAAAAGATGCGCTTCACGATCTGAATAAGATCCTGAAAGAAGTTTCTATGAGAATGGATACCTGCAAATGATTTATTTATTCGCGTTCGTTTCAGTTGTTGTATTGATTTTCGCTGGAGGTGTTATCTATTATGGGTGTGACCGTCGTGAAGATAAGGTCATTCTATGGGGTATCGTCTTCGCGCTAATCCCTCTATTCATGATTGGTAATATGGTGATGCGATGAAAATTCGTTCTGGGTTTGTGAGCAATAGCTCAAGCAGTAGCTTTATTATCGGGATCGGACTTGTTCGCCCTGGTAAAGAAAAGGAAGTTGCTGATATCTACGGTGAGAATAATATTGAGTCATTAATAGATATGATCACCGATGATACTCGTTCGAAGTGGGGTGTTCCTCAAGTCGATAGCGACGGTACGATCTCACTGGAAGCGTTCGGTTCCCATAGCGTTGAGATTTCGTATATCTGGGATAAGCTGAAAGAACTGGGGATGGACGATATTAAAATTGTTCACTTCAACGAGCGCGGTGATGAACCAGAATATGATGATGAATGCGGAAGATACAATTATAGCTGGTATGAAGACGCCGACGCGTTCGGGCCTGAACTCGAAAGAAAGTATAATTTATTACGTGATAACCGCGAACTGTTCATTGAAGGCGATGTGAATTGTGGCGGGGATTACGACGGTTAACCACTGGGGTAATGCATGATAACGATAGTATACTGGGAAGAAGTCGAAAGCGAAATGATCGATGGGGAACTGGCGGAGGTTGACGGGGAATCCGAAATGCTTACTGCTACTGAAACAATCGAAAACGCTTTCGATCGAATCAAAGCGCATCAAAAAGAAATGGAAGGTCGTGATATTCAGTACATGATGAGTTTCTGGGTCGGAGGCGAGGCGTTATGTCATGCCGTAATTGCGGAAAGCACCTCAGTTGATACATGTCGTGAAAAGATCGAACAGTACGTGAAATCTTTCTTGCATTGATGAAAAAGCCCTTGACTTCGGTCGGGGCTTTTTGCTATATTGGTTCTATCGAAAACAATGAGGAATACATTATGAAATATCTACTACTTGCACTTAGTCTTATGACCACAACCGCAATTGCTTCGGAACCTCCAACCGATTACCAATCATTTAAAGCGTTATCAAAAGAAGAACAATGTACGTATCTTCCATCATACCAAACGATGTATGATTGGATTACGTTATCTTCTGATTACGATCAGGTAAAGTCAAAAATCGTTAGTGACTACTTGTATAACATATCGAAAGGTTGTATTCTTAAACTTCAACTACAAGTGGATACACTGAAACTTGAAAAAATGGAAAGAGGGCAATAGGATGAACTGCGTATACATTATCATTGAAAAATTTACTTCTCCTGCTGGTAACGTTGAACAAACAACAGTCTGTGCTGCTCTGAATGAAGAAGAAGCAAAGCATAAAGTAAAATATCTCAATGAAAATGCAGTCATTCCTTTCGGTTTCAAAGGTTATACTGTAAAATACGAATATACTGCAATTTCGCTTGAAACTAGCCCTTCCTGGCTACTTGATATGAAATGAGGTTGAAATGAATCCTTATACAAAATGTGGGATCATGTCCCTGTTATTAAAAGAAGTTGTGCGGTTCTATAGTCCCGTTGGTAAAGTGTGGTGTGTATCTATCGGGGGTAGACAAATTGGATGGATCCGCCGTGGAGACACAATCAAAGGCTGGCACCAATACACTGCAATTTCTATTATGGGCTGTGAATATGGTGAGTTTGATAACTTCATGCAAGCATTGTCGCTTTTCATAGATAACGCTATTCGTGAAATCAGTTCACAGGGTTCCAAAGTTACAAAGTACATGGATACTCTTTATGTGAACGTGGAAACCGAACGATATTGCATCATCAAAGAAGCACTATACGATGATAATGATGAGGTGTATTATTACATCGTATCCGATCAAAACCAGATGCAAAGTTATATCTCCCCGTTTGAATTGCGATATCAAACACTAATGGGATTCATTGAATTCTAAAAGAAAGCCCCAACCGAAAGGAAGGGGCTTTTTGTTATGATGCGGAAAGCTGTAGTTTGATTTGCTCTACGTCATCCGGGTCATCAATGATGCTGTAATAGATAGTTACTGTTACTGAGTTATCATCATACTGTGGAATGACTTCAACAGAAAGATTATATACTCTAGGCTCATATGTCCGGATCGCAGATACGATAGAAGTTCTAATTGATTCCGCTGTCAGAGGGTTCATGTTCTCAAACAGCATATCACTAATTGCACAACCAAAGTTACTATCAAATGGACGTGTACCCTTGATCGTGGTTACGATACCAATCAAACTATTTCTTACTGCTGCGGCCCCTTTTGAGGCCGCTACGTCATTATTCCAATCTCGTTGCATGTTAGGTTCTATATCGCTATATAGCAACCTCAGATTTACACCCATTTAGACCACCTTTAAAAATTGCTGTAAGCCTCTCAGAGAGACGATATGGCTATGTCCACACGAACACCTTACCGGAATGTTTGCGACCACTGCTGGCTTATCCAGGGCGGTAGAAATCGATTTATAGGTTGCATAGTCGATTGCATCCAACACCATTTCTTTATCTTTGTCGCTGCAATCACTCCACATGATCTGTTCGCCGTCTATCATTACGTAATCGATAAGATCGGGGATCTCTTCATCACCAGTCTTACGAGGGTGAACAGATAGCGCGATTCCGTCATTGCCGTATAGCTTATCGTCGAAATCTTCAACCATGATTTGATTGCGTTTAAGCTGGAATTCTATTCTTTCCTGACATTCTTCACAGTTGATGAACAGTTGACGGGTATCAATATTTTTACTTTCCAGAAGTGCCAGAATGAAAAGATATTCTCTTTGATACAGGTAAACATCCCCTTTGATAAAATCTGCATTGGGGGTAAACTCTGTATGTGTCAGAGGACGATAATCAACATTATATTTCTCAACGTGTTTATATTCATGCTTTCTCATTTAACAGCACCTTGTTTTTTCAAGTCTTCTGCAAGCAATGCAGTATAAATTTGCCTTTCCATTGGGCTACTATTCATGATAGGTTCCAGGTTCAGGCCGTTTTTATTTAGCAGATAGTTGGTCTTCACAAATTCATCCAGATCCCCACGACTAAACAGGATCTTGAACAGGGTTAACATACCACTAAATGATTTACCTTTCACCGTTACATCTATAGACTTTGTTAACATAATAACGATTTTCTCGATATCGTCCAACTCAACGATATCGAGAATATTTTCTTTAGTTTCGTCTATTAACGATGTCCATTCATAACGTTTTTCTTTGTACAACACATAGCTAATGCATTCAAGAAATAACTCTTCTGTAATATTTCTTGTGCGTGGGAAATCAAACCCCAATGTGATATCGTCATTCAACTTGTACTCATTTTTCAGTGTGATATCATTAATCACCATGAATGATTCGGTGTGTCCACCTTTACCGCCAATAGAAATTTTAATGACGTTTTTACCGAAAGAAGCACAATACACCCGACTGAAAATGTATTCCTGTTCTGTTTTGGAATACCCAGGATAAAGCAGATCCAACACTTCATCCAGTATTTCCTGTTGCTCTTTAAGGGGCCGACCTTCCATATCAATACGGGTCAGCATTAGTTTAAACTGGTCTTTAACTGTAAACATAGGGAATCGTTTGATCCCTGATGGTAATGTTACTCGAATAATATCAAACATAAGATCCTCAAAAGGGGCCGTAGCCCCTTTATTGTCCTGTAATTGCGGTACGTGCTGCAATGGCTAAACCTTCCTCTACGGATTGTTTGAACCCTTCCCAGCCTTCTTTATCAGCCTCGACAACCCATGATGTTTTATAGGCAAAATCAACAGTAAATGTCCAGATTTCGTTGTTGTTCTCATAGCTCAATTCACTGTTACTGATTTTGACGGGCAAGCACTTCTGAAATACGTATGTTGTATGCGGTGAACCATCACGATCGTGTAAGTTAACCTGAATAGTACTTGTCACTTCATCAATGAAGGCGTATTGTCCTGTTACATCATCGCGAATAGCGGAAATCCATTCGTTAAAGATTTTCAGGTTACGGGCTTCTGAATCGGTGCGGAACGTCAGCGACAATTCCCCATTCTCAGGGCGAGTGAATCTGATTTGAGGTACGCCACCATTATAAACGTATTCGTACCCAATGGATTTACCGGGGAGGTTAACTCCCATGATGCTTAAACCCATATTATACATCATTTTATCACGGAATTCAGCTAACAACTGTCCATACATGCTATCACCAAACAGGGAAGTAATCAAGCGGGGGCTAATTGCCCCGATGATTTTGCTAAATCCTGTTTTGTTCAGCGACATAATCGCCTTATCGACGGTGTAACTAAACAATTTACTCACACCGCCAGTGATAGCATTAATGAATTCGTTCGGGTTGTTCGCGTTGATAGAACTAATAGATCCATCAATCAAAGTATCTCGAATACTACCAAACGTGTTGTCAAGGATACGTGATGCGGGACTGGTTGCAAATACAACGCTAAACAGGTTGCTACGCTGAAAATCGCGATTAGCCATACCTGATAAAAATTCATCTACGTTGTAAAACATCATATCTCCTTAGTAATTTGTATCAAAAATAGAATCCTGACGCATATCGATCAGTTCCATAAATTGAATTTCGATCTCAAGCGAGATCGGGGTATTTGGTGATTCTCTTAATGTATTTACAATATTATCAATAGAACGACCAAAGCGAACACTGGTAATACCTGCTGGCCCAAAGGTTGAATGAGGTAAACGCAAGGAATCCCCAGACTGGAAATCACGAATAAACCAGACAGGAGGTGATTTAATAACTTCGGTATTTGCTAAGAGATCAATCCCCATGTTAATATAACTACCGTCACTAAACCTTCCTGGAGTGCTGGGTGTCGAATCGGGGCTACCAAGAAAATTTGAGACAGACGCGCCACCTTGACTAAAATATTCTTTTACTTTATTTGCAACTTCTTTAACAGTACCCCCAGCAGAAGTAGAACCATATCCCAGAACGGTAAGCAGATAGTAAATTTTAACAAGTTCGAGCAAATCATTACGATTTTCTACAACAAACGTATTATAATACATTCGTGTGCGTTTATCAGAACCCTGAAACGCCCCTCTTGTACCAACATCAAGGGCTTCTCTTCGGTCGGCTAATATACCACCAGTGACAGATTCCACAACCCCCCATACAAAGTTAGATGCAACTCTGCTTAACCCTTTGGTAAACCAACTATCATTTGCATCCTGGTAGCGGTGACTGTTAACTTCGTTATCGTTAATGCTTCGAGGTAACAATATTTGACAAACTGGCGATAATGTTCCTATACCCTTCCCTGCATTCAGAATTTGTTTATATTTGACATTTCCTGTTCCGTCTGCTAATACTTGTTGTGCATTCTGGGCTGCTTGTCTCAACGAACGATAATCATCTTTAGTACCATGCCCCGCAATATCATATGCAGTGAGCAAAAGCCCGTTGTTATACAAACTCGAAGCGTTATAAGCGTTATCAATACCTGCGGCACGTTGGGCCGGAAATTCAGCCGTAACTATTGGTTGTTTTAACGCATCTTCGGTTATTGCGGCACCCCCAGAGGGGATACCGCGATTTTTAATATTTTTGAGAGTGTTTATACTGTCATCAATAATAGAAAACTTCATATATGTTCCTTATGCCAGCGTCACAAGCGGTTTATGCTCTGTGCGTTGTACTGAATGAGTTACGTTGTTGTTAACAGTTTTGTTGTTAACCTGAATGTTGCTTGACTTATCAGCATCCGGTTTATTTGCTGCTAACGGTGGCGGTGCGTCGATCGGGGCGCTTGATTCTGTACGCGCCGCAATTTTGTTTTGTAATTGCTCGATAAGATCAGAAATCCTATCCTTCTGTACATCGTCCAGATTGCCTTCATTGCGACGTTTTTCAAGTTCTTCCAACATACCGTTAATATCTTTGATGTCATCGGCATCAATATTTTCGGCGTTGGCGTAATTGGTTGCTTTACCAAGAAGATCATCACCTTTTTTCTCAGATCCTTCTGGTGGTTGTTTGCCTTCCTTACGAGCTTGTGCTAAACGTTTTGTTTCTTCGGCAACACGTTTGCGATTGATTTCATTTTCTTTGTCGGCTAATTTCTGTGCTTCCTCTGAATTATTTTCAATAGTTTCTACTTCTTTTTGTGTTGCTTCTAATTTTTTCTTCATATTTTCAAGTTCTTCTTTACGCATATCAGTAACTTTTTTATTCTGTTCTTGATAATCTGTAAGAGGAACATTATATATGGAACCGTTTGGAACTTGTGTTGCCCCTATGGTTAGGGCTTGTCTTGCTGCCTCTTCGGTGCTGGCTTTTTCGTAGGCTTCTTTTTGATCGGAGAGATCTTGTTTCTTGATCATGATAATGTCTTCTTTAGACAATTCCAGACCAAATTCCTGTTTATCACGCAACGCGCTGATCTGCATACTGCGACCAACTGATGTGATTTTATCACTACCCGTTGCTTCTCCTAATGATTGAATAAGACGCCCAATACCCTCTGTAATAGCAGTTTGTATAGTTTGTCCTAATAATTTCATAGGTTCTACCAAAAGATCTTTTAACGATTCGCCAAGCGATTTATTTTCTTCGCCAAATGTTTTTATACCGTCTCGTATTTTTTCAACTATAGCCTTGACATTACCAAGATACGAACCAAATAATTTTTTTGATGACGCTCCTTCTTTCAGGATATCTTCCATCCAGTTTTTGATTATATCCCTAATAACATCAATAGCAAATACAAGACCACCAATAATGAGTGTCCATTTAGCAAACTTTGCCATTGCTTCCAGAGAGTAACCAATGAAACGGCTAAGGATCTGCGATGTAAAGCCTTTAATAGAAACCAGACTTTTAGCAATGCTATCCAGAGTTTTGCTTCTTTTGTCATCATCATTGATTTTTTTCTTTTTATTGTCTACATATGGATCAGGTTCTTCCACTGGTTCAGGAAGAGGCTTATGTTTATCAGTATTTTCATATAAATCAACAAGTTTGTTGATAGCATGAAAAATAGATTCGGTGTTTTCTTCCAGTTTACCGAACTGACCATTTTGGTTAACGTTTACTGTATTGTCAACAGTTTTTGAGTTATCATCGGTTAAGGATATAGGACGTATCGGGCCGACGAAATCAGGTAGTTGTTCGGCTAAAGATTCCTTTTTATCCTCTTCGTATTGTTCTTTGAATCCCGCGAATTTGTCACGGAATTTTTCTTCAAACGATTTCAACCCTTCTTTGATATCAAGAGTATTGATTGCACTTTCAAGGGTATTATCGTTGATTTCCTTTAGGTCACGGGCGCTTTCAGCATCAAGGGAGGCTGTTACTTTGGTGACCGCTGGTTGTTTGTTGCTGTTTCTGTTCAGAAACTTTTTCTTTTGTTCTTCGTTGAAATAAGAGTTAGCCATTATCATTCACCAATGATGTTAAGCCCTTTGATGGTTTTCCCCTCATGGATAATGTATACTTCCTGGAGGACACCACGCGATACCTGATCATATTCGAATCGGTACAGGCAATTAATTAATTCGTCTCGTTTATCCTTAGTTAATTCTACTGGCTTACCGTCAACATATGCCTCTTTGATGAGGAACGGAAGGTGAGCATTTAACAGGCTGGGTTTGTCAAAGACTAACCGCACATTGTCAAACGTAAAATCATAGCAAGGTTCGGAGATTTTGAGGTCATCAAGATTTAGCCCAATTTCTTTAAGCGTATTGGCATAATCAGCGTTATTGTGTGCATACATATGGATCAACACAAATTCAATTTCCGCTGCTGTTAGTTCACGCGGTTTGATGTCATCAATGATGAATCGCATGATCGCAACTGGATCATCTTTCAGAGTCTTAATCTTTACAAAATGACGATACGACATCTTAGGGATCTCAATGGCTGTTCCATCCGGAAGATGAACGGTTTTAACGTTTGTCTTCTTGATTTCAAGCCGTGTAGTCATAAATTTATCAAGAGTTTTATTTTTCATTATTGCCTCAAATTGAACCTGGGTCATTATTTACTATTTAGTAAATAGGATATATTAGGAGGGATTTTTATGGCTGAAAAAATCGTCAATCGAATACTATCGATTAAATTATATGCGTCATACGAAAAATACGTAGACAATGCATACACTGAATTGCTACCCGCTCTTGTCTCGTTTAGTGAAAAGACGATGATTAACGGTACATCTGAAACGCTGATGCAGATATACGATGCACAGTTGGTCTATCAAAAACTAAACCAACCAATCATACAGGTATCTTTCCAGTACAACGGTACACAGGAACAACATTATTACGGATTGCTTTACTCTAACGTAGATACTGACGATAAAAACCGCTCTGTGCTGCGTATGAACCTCTCTCCGCTGCATAAAACGTTCAGACGTAAGTTTGCCCGTTCATTTAGTAACAACGCCGTACAGACGATTACAGAGTGTATGACGGCACTGTATAGCAAAATGAAACTACTTACCCCCGAAGTTGACGGCGGTAACATACGTATCCCTCCTGGATGTCTAAATGGTACATATCAGGATATATTTGATTATATCAGGGACAACGGGCAAAGTGTAGTTTCTTCTGACTTCTGTTATCTGTGGGAAGATGGTTCCGGTATTTTCCTTAAAAGTTCAACTGACATTCTGGCCCAGATACCGATCCCAGCATACAAATTTAACGTTGATAATATATTCATTGGTGACAATGTAGTATTCACAGAAGCCCAGTATATTACCCATAAGGATAACACAACGCTGTTTAAAGATGCCAGTTTCTTTAGTCTGTCATTGACTGATAAAAAGATGTACGGTGACATACTGGCTGATACAGACACAGAAAATACATGGATCTTCACAAACCGTAATGCAATCTATGATACCAACTTTCAGAACCCAGATTCAGAAGGTAAACCTTTCCAGGCGTCTAAAATGCAATTGTTATCCAGCTATGAACGCCGGATCCGATTCGATATAAAGCAGGGTCGTTTAGATGTTAAGGTAGGGGCAATCATTGAGGTATTTGGGGAAGAGTATGCAGGAAAATATCTGATCGTTGAATGTGTTCGAGACGTATCAAAAGATTTCCACCTGCAAACACTTGAATGTATACAGGTGGGGGAACCTACCAGCGCCGCTACTACGAACACAACTAGCAGTACTTAATCCTCAAACAATCCGAGGTGGAGATCGAAAACATTGTTATTGACCTTTTTACGGGCCTTTATGATGTTTTCGTAATGTTCGCGTGGCAACTCAACCAAAAAACACTGTCTGTCTTCTGGAGCATTCTCAACTTGTGCTTCCAGAAGAGGATAGTTCTTAGGATCATCATAGTCAATGTTGTTATCGAGATCCAGGATAACACAACGCCAAATTTCCGGCTCTGCTGATGTTTTAACAGTTTGAACCAATGACGCGTTTTTCAATCCCAGACGATGTGAAAGAATTTCATGGGCGAATTCAGGGTCATCATAACGGATCTCTTCACCATTCCAACGAATAAGGCGAACGGTTGCACTCAATTTAAATTTGCTCATATTTCATTTTCCTTGTCATCAATTCACGTAATTTCTTGGTTGGCGCTGGAGGGTTTTTAATGATTTCCTGGATCTGATCCCATGTTTCGGGGGATACTTGTTCCTTTTCCATCACAACTATATTTGGATTATCGCAACACTTACCAACAAGAACAGAACGCCCACAATTAAGGCAAATCGTATCAGGGCATTTTCC
>OGXV01001791.1_pt1 | contig 12299 bp, 8 predicted proteins | sample 1576391 | NCBI WGS metagenome assembly OGXV01 (sample SAMEA3541586, study PRJEB24748) | human gut metagenome | biome: human gut; feature: human-associated habitat; material: faeces | place: China | collected 2012 | reverse complement strand
GGATGCGGCCTGGCCGGATGTGGCGGTGTCGGGCGTGGTGGTGACGCGTTACGGTTACGCGGTTCCTGCGGGCCGCATCCGCATTATTGAGGCGGCTCATCCCGTATCAGATGCCATGAGCGAGGTTGCCGCAATGCTGATTGTGGAGACGCTGCGCGGTTTAACTGCCGATGATCTGGTGCTGGCATTGATTTCAGGGGGAGGGTCGGCGCTGATGGCGCTGCCCGCCCCGGGGTTAACGCTGGCAGATAAGCAGACCATCACCCGGGCCCTGCTCCATAGCGGGGCCAGCATCAAAGAGATGAATCTGGTACGTCGTCATCTCTCAGCGGTGAAAGGCGGAAAGCTGGCGACCATGGCGCAACCGGCGCGCATCGTATCACTGATTATCAGCGATGTGCCTGGCGATAATCCGACGGACGTAGCGTCTGGCCCCACCGTTGCCGATAACAGCGCACCACGTGATGCGCTCCGGGTATTGCAGCGGTATGGCATTGCGATCCCGAAGCCCGTTAGCGAACGGCTAAACCAGCCGGCCGGCCCGGTGGAAAACGCCGCGACAGGCGAGGTCAGGCTTATCGCCACGCCGGCGATGGCGTTAGCGGCGGCGGCTCTGGCCGCACGACAACATGGGTTCACCCCCCTTATTTTGGGGGATGCTATAGAAGGTGAAAGCAGGGAAGTGGCGGTGGTCATGGCCGGTATGGCGAGATCGGCGAAGCAGTATGGTCACCCGATTTCAGGGCCTGCTGTGCTGTTGTCAGGTGGCGAAACCACGGTGACAGTAAACAACACTCAGCCTGGAAAAGGGGGCCGCAATACCGAGTTTTTACTCAGTCTGGCCTGTGCGCTCCAGGGGGAACACGGTATCTGGGCCATGGCGGGAGATAGCGATGGTATTGATGGCACAGAAGATGCCGCAGGTGCGATCGTCTTCCCGGATACGCTTGCGCGCGGCAAGCTGAGCGGTCTTAATGCAGTGCAATATCTGGATGGCCATGATAGTTACTGCTATTTTCACGCGCTTAATGATTTGCTGATCACCGGCCCGACGTTAACCAACGTCAATGATATTCGGGCAATATTGATTGCCTGACTGTATCGCTCTCCTGTGCCAGGGAGAGCGATATTTTTCCCTTTCAACATAGTTCAAATCTTCGGTATCCGCCCGCCATCCATTTCCACGCTAAAGCGCATCGCCTGGCGTCAAGGTGTCGATCATCGGTCCGTCTGATGTGTTGGCGTGCAAGATGACATGGAAAGGAAGGTAACGCGTGGAAATCGCCGCCTGGCGCGATGCCAGGCGGCTGATGGTCAGGCGGTTTTGGTCGCTGCCTTCAGGCTCTGGACGAAGGCTTTCAGCTCGTCGAGCATGGTCTGCGGCTCATCGAGGTGGCGTTCGATGATTTTGACGATGGCGGAACCGGAGATAGCCCCGGCGGCTCCGGCGTCAATGGCGGCGCTCACCTGCTCCGGCGCGGAGATACCAAAGCCCTGCAGCCGGAAGTTCCGCCTTTTTTCTGCCCGTCTCCACATAATTTTCTGCAATCTGTTTCGATGCAATCATAGATTTTCCTCCCATCAGCCTTTCTATGTCCGAAATTCATTTTTCAAATTCTTCCTTTTATCTTCTGAATTTCCGAACCTGCCACATCGTTTTATAACCTTTCCTTCCATTTCAAACAGAAAAAGACGGTTTTCGTCCGATCTTTCTGTTCTATCCCTTTAAAATCTTTGACAAACAACCGTCTTTTCTATTATTTATATATCATTTCTGATGTCGTCCTATCATCTCAAGCCGCCATCTGACATCACCTATCAAGGGCTTCCCTTATTATTTCATGTGACTACTTTTTGCAGCCCTCCCACAAATCCTATAAGTTCCCCTTCATTTTCCTACCGTTCCTCCCGGAAATAATTCTCGCCCAGATGCGCCGGGATATGTGCCCCTTTATTCTTACGCATCGACGCGATCACCAGCACCAATGCAGTGATAATGAACGGAAGGGCATCGAAAAATGCCGTTGGAATCGCATACGTGTTTTTCGGCACATAGTATTTCAGCACGCGCAGCGCCCCGAAAATAAAGGAACCGTAAATAACATTGATCGGCTTCCACGCCGCGAAGATAACGAGGGCAACGGAAATCCAGCCAAGACCGCCGACGCTGTCGCGCAGCCACACGCCGCCGTTGATGATCATCGAGCAATATGCGCCGCCGATACCGCAGATCGCACCGGATAGCAGGATATTAATGTATCTCCACTTTGTAACTTCGATACCTGCCGCATCTGCTGCGCCCGGATTTTCTCCGATCGCCTGCACATTTAAACCAACCTGTGTTTTATATAAGTAGAAACTCGCCACAATCGCGATGATGATTCCAAGATAAACGAACGGGTTATAGGAGAATAATAATTCTCCGACCACCGGCAGATCACTGAGTCCCGGGATGTGGATGTTACGCATCTGTGCCGTCACCGCATCTGGAAGTTTCAGGGTGCCGTTCTCTGATTTTTCCAGCATAAAGACGCCGATAAAATTGGCTAATCCGACGCCGAAAATCGTCAGGGTCAATCCCGTTACGTTCTGATTTGCCATAAATGTGACAGTCAAAACACCGTAAATCAATGCCGACAGCATTCCAGCCACCGCCGCAGCTAACAGCGCCGCAACAAAGTTATCCGTCTGATAGCCGACCATGAATCCGGCGCACGCGCCAATCGACATCATGCCCTCGACGCCCAGATTCAGGTGTCCAACCTTCTCACTCAAAATTTCGCCAACCGTGCCAAACAGGAAAGGCGTACCCGCCAATACAGCCGCCACCAGAAATTTAATTACGATCTCGCTGCTCATGCGCGTGTACCTCCTTTTCCGCGAAATACAAATTGATACCGTATAAACAGTTCACATCCCAGAATGAAGAACAGGATGATTCCCTGCAGCACATCCGCGCAGTCCGAGGACAATCCGAATGAAGACTGAACTACGCTGCTTCCTTTTTCCAGCACGCTGAACAAAAAGGTAACCAGCAGAATCACCGGCGGATTCAACTGTGCCAGCCATGCCACGATGATCGCCGTAAATCCGACACCTCCGGCAACTGCCGTCGTCAGCGTGACATCCGAACCGGTCGCCTGCACCATGCCGCCGATGCCGCAGACAGCGCCGGACAGAAACATCGTCCGCAGAACCACTTTTTTTACATTCATGCCGGCATAGCGGGCTGTCTCCTGGCTCTCTCCCACGACGCTGATCTCATATCCCTGCTTGGAACGATTTAAGTAAACCGCTATCACTACCACAAGAATCAGCGCAATCACCCAGCCGAACTGGATGCCGAACACCTTATCGAGCGCCGCATTCTTATTGAAACGGGCAATCTTCGCATATCCCTGGGAACCTGGGTCGCGCCATGCGCCCTCTCTCAAAAATACGATGACATTCAGTGCGATATAGTTTAACATCAGCGTAAACAGCGTCTCGTTCGTATCATACCGGGTCTTAAACCACGCCGGAATGAGTCCCCACAGACCTCCGCCGATCGCGCCTGCCAGAAACATCACGATCACCAGCAGCCAGTGATTCCAGTTCGCATGGAACAGTGCAAAATACGAGGCAAAAATACCGCCCATAATGATCTGTCCCTCGGCTCCGATGTTCCAGAATTTCATTTTAAATGCCAGCGTCACACCCAGCGACGCAATCAAAAGTGGAATCATGATTTTGACCGTTGCCTGTATCGCCATCTCGCTTCGCAGCGCTCCGGTTACAATCGTCTGATAAATGACAAATGGATTCTGCCCAATCAGCAGGATAAAGAATCCGCCTGCCACCAGAGCCAGCACGATCGCCTCCAGACGGAGGATCAATGTTTCTCTTTTTCCAAGTTCCGCCTTTTTTACAACACGGATCCACGGTTCTTTCATGCCTGTTCCTCCTTATTTTCGGATGCCATACTCTTATCCAGCCCCAGCTCGCCCGCTTCGGTACCGGTCATCATCAGTCCCAGCTGTTCTTTCGTGAGCTTCTTCGCATCCACGATACCCGTGATCTTTCCATGGCAGAGTACCATGATCCGGTCTGAAAGCTCCAGAAGCACATCCAGATCCTCACCGATATAGACAACCGCCACGCCCTTTTTCTTCTGCTGGTTCAGGAGGTCGTAAATCAGATAGGAAGAATTAATATCAAGCCCTCGCACCGGGTAAGCCGTGATCAGCACCTGCGGGCTCGACTCAATCTCACGTCCCAAAAGTACCTTCTGGACATTTCCCCCCGACATCATACGCACCGGCGTATCAACGCCCGGCGTCACGATTCCCAGTTCTCCGATCAGGCGTTCTGCCATCTCCCTCGCCGGTTTCCGGTCTACAAACAATCCTTTCCCTTCCGAATAGGACTTGAGCAGCATATTATCAACCATACCCATTGAAGCAACCAGTCCCATGCCGAGACGATCCTCCGGCACGAAACTCATGCTGATTCCGAGGCGGATGATCTCCGCCGGAGTCTTACCGATGATATTTTCCTTACGGTACAAAATAGCGCCCTTTTTCGCGTCCATCAACCCGGTCAGCGTCTCGCAGAGTTCTTTCTGGCCGCTTCCGGCAACACCGGCAACGCCCAGAATCTCGCCTGTTTTAATCTCAAAAGAAATATCATCCAGCGCCACGCCGCCGTCACTCTTATCGACGGTCAGATCGACAATCTTCAAAATAGTCTCTCTCTTCTCCATCTCCGGGCGCTCGATATTCAGGCTGATTGGTCGTCCAACCATAAGCTCCGTAAGTTTCTTCTCATCACATCCGGCAGTTTCCACCGTCTCGATGCTCTTTCCTTTTCGCAGAATCGTGACACGGTCACTGATAGAAAGGACCTCATTTAATTTATGGGTAATAATAATAATCGCACAGCCCTGTTCCCGCATCCGGCGCAGGATTTTAAACAGCCGCTCCGTCTCCTGCGGCGTCAGGACTGCCGTTGGCTCGTCCAGAATCAGGATCTGGGCGCCTCTATATAATACCTTCAGGATCTCGACCGTCTGCTTCTCGCTGACCGACATGTCGTAGACCATTTTCTCCGGTTCAATTTCAAGTCCAAATGACTGTCCAAGCGCTTCAATTTTTTCCCGCAACGCCTTTCTTCCCAGCCGTTTTCCCTTGGTTCCCAGCACGATATTATCCATCGCACTGAACACATCCACCAGTTTGAAATGCTGATGAATCATACCTATTCCTAAATTTCTCGAATCTACCGGCGAATTTATGGAGACTTCTTTTCCTCCAACCAGAATCGAACCGGCATCTGGGTGGTAGATACCGGAAAGCATGTTCATGAGCGTTGTCTTACCGGAACCATTTTCTCCCAAAAGTGCCATAATCTCGCCGTACCGGACGGTCAGATCAATCTTATCGTTCGCCACGACGCTTCCGAATGCTTTCGTGATCTGCCTACACTCAATGGCATACTGTTCTGTCATATCGTCACCTCAAATGAATATTTAACCAATTTTTTAATCAATTTTCTAAAAAAGAAAAAAGAGGTGCCGCAAATGAAAGTGGATCCATTTGAAGCTGCCTCCTTTTATCTGTTATATACTCTTGGAATCTGCAACACCCGGAAGCGTTTCCGAACCTGTTTCAGCATCGCTTCCAGGTATATAATTCCATGATTATTTCTCTACGATGTTCTTGAAGTACCAGTGGATATTGCCTGTGATATCTGCATCGGACATATGCTCGCCCTCGGTGCCAACGGTGGTTCCGTCGTTGCACTCGATCACGCCATCAAATACATCCCAGTCGCCAGACTCGATCTTCGCACGTGCCTCATCGATCTTCTCCTGCGTACCATCTACGCACAGGTCAGATAACGGGGAAATGTCTACCAGACCTTCCTCCAGACCGCCGAAGTAGTTCTCGCCTGTCCATGTACCATCAATCAGATCCTGTACAGCTTTGGTATAGTAAGCGCCCCAGTTCCAAACGGTGGAGGTCAGAACTGCCTTCGGAGCATCCTTGCTCATATCAGAGTTGTAACCAACACCAAATACGCCAGCTTCCTCAGCTGCCAGCTGCGGGTTCGGTGTATCGCAGTGCTGTCCAATGACATCACAGCCCTCGTTGATCAGGGCTACGGCTGCCTGTTTCTCACCTTCCGGATCGTACCAGCTGTTGGTGGTCTTGATGTAAACGGTTGCATCCGGGTTTACAGAATATACACCCATTGCAAATGCGTCACATCCGCCGGTAACCTCGGCATTGTCCTTGCCCCAGGCGCCGACATAACCGATCTTATTGCTCTCTGTCTTTAAACCAGCCGCTATACCAGTGAGGTAACGGGACTGATAAATCCGTCCAAAATAATTGTTAAAGTTCACACCGTTGGATTTGTAGCCGGTTGCATGGGAGAAGATAACGTCCGGATATTCTTCTGCCAGTGCCTCGCATGCATCCATGTAGCCCCAGCTTGTCGCGAAGATAATCTGGCATCCTTCCTCGACACACTCGCGCATTGCCGTCTCGATGGCAGTCTGATCATCGTCCGCTACGTTGTTCTTGCGGATAATCTGATCATCCTCCAGACCAACGGCTTTCTGCATCGCTACGATACCCTGATCATGCGTATAGCTGTAACCGGAACCATCCGCCGGATTTCCAATATGAATCACTCCGACCTTCAGATCCTCTTTAGCAACTGCCGGCATCACGCCCTCTGCTGCCTCGCCTGCTTCTGTGTCTGCCGCGTCAGCTCCCTTTTCCTCCGCTGCCTTCGTATCTGCTGTATCAGAAGACGAAGAAGAACAGCCTGCACACAGGGACAGCGCCATGGCAGCGCTCAGTAACACGCTTACTACTTTTCTCATAACATTTCCTCCTAAGAATGCCTGCGAATGCGGTTCTCTCCCTTTCTCATCGTTTGTCAGAATTCCCTCGCAGAACCTGAAATCCGAAAATAAAACCGCATTCCCGAAAATTTAGATCGATACAGGAGATATTATTGCATATTTACAGACGATTTTCAAGGAATTTGCCTAATTTTTACTGTGATATTTATTAATCTCTTTTCATAAGTTTTACTTATTTCTTTTTCTCTCCTGTAATCCCCCGATATGCAGGAAGGGAACACCGGAGGAATCAGCTGCCAGCATCTTTTTTCGACGCAGATAACACAAAAACAGGCACCAGACATTTCCTTTCAAAATGCCTGATACCTGCTCTGCTCACTGTAACTGATTTCTCTTATAACTTCGGCAAACACGTAACCGTCCACCTTGATAATACACGGCTCCGTTTTAAGCCTCTGCCTCGCCAGTTTCTTTCTTCTCTTCCAGAATCTTCATAAACTCCTCACCGGTGATCGTCTCCTTATCCAGAAGATAGTCTGCCAGCTCATGAAGCTTATCCTCATGCCCGGAAAGAATAGCTTTCGCTTTCTCATACGCGCTCTTTACCAGCGCAATCACTTCCTCATCGACTCTCGCCGCCGTCTCTGCCGAACAAGCCAGGGAAGTATCGCCGCCTAAGTAGGCGTTGTTGACCGTCTCGAGCGCTACCATGCCGAAATGGTCACTCATGCCGTAACGCGTCACCATCGCACGGGCGATCTTGGTTGCCTGTTCGATATCATTCGAAGCCCCTGTCGTGATAGAATGGAAGATCAGCTCCTCCGCCGCACGGCCGCCGGTCAGTGTCACGATCTTGTTGAACGCCTCTTCCCTGCTCATCAGGAAGCGCTGATCCGCCTCCACCTGCATCGTATATCCGAGTGCCCCGGAGGTTCGTGGCACAATCGTGATCTTGTGGACCGGAGCCGAGTGCGTCTGCAGCGCCGCTACCAGCGCATGACCGATCTCATGGTAGGAGACAATCTTCTTCTCATCCCCGGAAACACCGGCATCCTTCTTCTGATATCCGGCAATAACCGTCTCGACACTCTCTTCCAGATCCTGCTGGGACACGGTCTTTCGTCCCATCCGGACTGCCCGCAGCGCCGCCTCATTGACAATGTTTGCCAGCTCTGCGCCGCTCGCACCGTTGGTGGCACGGGCGATCTCATTGTAATCCACACTCTCATCCACTTTAACCTTTTTGCCATGGACTTTCAGAATTGCCTCACGGCCTTTCAGATCCGGCAGCTCTACCGGAATCCGGCGGTCAAAACGTCCCGGACGAAGCAGAGCCGGATCGAGGGATTCCGGACGGTTGGTCGCCGCCAGAATGACAACACCCTTCTTACCGTCAAAACCATCCATCTCAGTCAGAAGCTGGTTCAGCGTCTGCTCGCGCTCGTCATTGCCGCCCATGCCGGCGCCGTCACGCTTCTTACCAATCGTATCGATCTCGTCGATAAATACGATACACGGCGCTTTTTCATTGGCCTGTTTAAATAAATCACGCACCTTCGCCGCACCCATGCCGACAAACATCTCAACAAATTCCGAACCGGAGATCGAGAAGAACGGAACGTGTGCTTCCCCGGCAACAGCCTTCGCCAGCATCGTTTTACCGGTTCCTGGAGGTCCGACTAACAGGGCGCCCTTCGGCAGCACCGCACCGATCTCCGAGTATTTTTCCGGCTTATGCAGGAAATCGACAATCTCTTTTAATGCATCCTTCGCCTCTTCCTCGCCAGCCACATCTGCAAATGTGATACCCGTCTCGGATTCTGCATAAATCTTCGCATTCGACTTGCCAAACGTCATTGCGTTGCCAGGTCCGCCACCCATCCGTTTCATCAACGAACGTCCCATGAGCTGTCCGATTCCCACAAAGAGAATCAGCGGCAGGATCCAGGTCAGCAGGAAATTCAGCAGCGGTGACGCCTGTGTGTTGATCTCCGCACTGTATTTCACGTCCTTACCATCCAGCAGGTCATACAGGTTGACACCCGGAATCTCGCCGGTTTTGTAGGTGACATTCCACGCTGTGTTTTTATTGTCATTTTTCAGCGTATAAACGATCTCATTGTTCGTCGTCACATACACTTCATCGACATTATCTTCCTTCAACTGATCGCTGAACTGGTCAAACCGCACCTGCTGCGTCCGATCCATCATAGATGGAAAGAGGAAAATATTTAACAGCATGACAATCAACATAACCAATCCATAATAATATAAAAATGATTTTCTGGGCGGCTGCTTTCCGCCGCCGTTCGTGTTCTCTACCATAGATTGTTCTCCTTATTGTGAGTCTGTGACAGATGGTTTCTGTGTTTCCGTCACATCGTTTCGTGATACATTAACATATACCGCATTCTTTGTTATTTGTCAATCCACAATAGTAAATATTTATTTACTTTTTATATTTGTTGATCTTTTTGTCTGGATGTGCTAGAGTACAAGTAAATTGATGTTTCCTTGTTTGCAATTTATGTTTGTGAAATGGACCGCATTTTATTACTTTGATATTTAAATTTGGAGGTTTTCCTATGAATCCAGGCAAAAAAAATTCAAATCTTTTAAAAAACACCGGTATCCACTTCCTGGAGTTTGCACTCGGCTTTCTCTCCCTGGCGAAATGCCACTACCAGCCAAGCCATGATATGAAAGTCAACTCGCTTCCATTTTTTGCCCTGATCGCGCTCGACAGCTGGGCAGATCAGGACTATACCATGTCTGAGCTGGCGGACAAGCTGAGTATCACAAAGCAGCAGCTCTCCCATATGATCAAGGTTCTTGAGGAACGCGGTCTGGTCGAGCGGATCCACGATACAGCCAACCGCCGCCGCGTCTACATCCGCATCTGCGATTCCGGTCGTGAGATGATGAACCAGATGAAGCAGGAAATGCTGTCTTCCACCCTGTTTGGGCTGCGCGCTTACACCCCGGAAGAACTGGCATCGATGGACGAGTGCCTGTGCCGCCTGATGGAATTAATGAAGAAATTCAACTGTGAAACCGATGAACCTGTAAAGAATGTATCCGTATGATAAAGACACCGGAGACACTTTTTTCTCCGCTTTCTTTTAAATCCTGTATAATTGACTTTTGTAACGTCCAGCAGCATTCCGGATTGATTTCTCTGCCATTTCATCCTTTCATCCGTTCCGGTGTGTTCCACGCCTCGGCAGAGTTTTCTTTCTGTGCCAATGGACGTTTCTCAATGATACAGAAAGAAGGTTCCTACATATTATGCCACAAATGATAGAAAATCATATTTTTCCACACGCTGCTCATAGCAAACACACTCTCCCCCTCTCATCCAGGCAAACTTCTGCTGCCATTCCACGCCTTTCCGGTCAAACGCGTGCTGCCGCACCTGCAAGAGCCCAAAAGGCCGCGGACGAATTTGCCCGCTACCTGCTCACGCGCAACCTTGCCGATGAGACACTCCGCGCTTACACTTATGCTGTACGGCAGTATTTTACCTATTACCGTGACATTACTTACCCCAATTTAAAGCTATACAAAATCTTTCTGCTCGAGCACTACAAGCCGCAGACCATCAACCAGCGGATCCGGGCTTTGAATGCCTACCTGGATTTTAAAAAGCTCTATCCCGGGCATCTTCCCATGGTAAAAATCCAGCAGAAAACATATCTGGATCACATGATCAGCGAGGCGGATTATGAATACCTGAAACGCTGCCTGCTTCGGGATGAACGGTACACTTACTATTTTCTCATCCGTTTCATGGCGGCAACCGGCGTCCGGGTCAGCGAGGTGATTCAGTTCCAGGCAGAAGATATTTTCTCCGGCTATAAGGACATCTATTCCAAAGGAAATAAAGTCCGGCGCATCTACATTCCACAGTCACTCCGAACCGATACCCTCAAATGGCTTTCCTTTCTCCACAAATCCCACGGTCCCATCTTCCTCAACCGCTTCGGTTCCCCCATCTCTCCAGGCGGCATCCGCAGCCAGCTCAAAACCATCGCCCTCTCCTACCACATGACACCGGAAATGGTACATCCGCATGCATTCCGCCACCGGTTTGCCAAGAGTTTTATCGAAAAATGCGGCGATATTTCCCTGCTCTCCGATCTGCTTGGACACAAAAATCTCGAAACAACCCGGATTTACCTGATGAAATCGAGTCAGGAACAGCAGACGGTGATTGACCGGGTGGTGACGTGGTAGGCACAGGCGTGTGAAAACCATAAAAGGGGAAAGAACTGCCATTTTCCACAATTCTTTCCCCTTTATTATAGATTTATTTTTTCTCTGCCTCCACAATCACGAGCTCATATGGAAGTGCTTCCTCAGCGCTATCGGTTCTAATGTTTTCACCCGACCGTTCTACCGCATTCTCTTTTTTCTCCTGCTTCCCACTGTCCAGCTTTGTCTCAACATTCTGTTCCGCCTTCTTTTCAGAATCTTCCTCCTTTTCTGCTGTTCTACTAATAAGACGATGGGAGATTTCATTTGGTTTTACATATTTGCATTTTTTAACAACTTTTCTTTCCAAATAAACGTTTTTCAAAACGGAAGTTAGAAGAACCAGATGGATAATAGAAAACGCATAAAGATATTACAGGCATAAAAAAAGCCCGGCAGAAAGAAAATGTGCTATGACATTCTCTCCCTACCGGACTTTTCCTAATATTAAATTTCCTTACAGCACCTTACTCAAAAATGCCTTCAATCTTTCGCTCTTTGGATGCTCAAAGAACTCCTTCGGTTCGTTTTCTTCGATGAAGTTGCCGCCCTCCATGAACATGACGCGGGTTGCCACCTCGCGGGCGAAGCCCATCTCATGGGTAACCACGACCATCGTCATGTGTTCCTCGGCAAGCTGGCGCATTACGTTTAATACCTCGCCTACCATCTCCGGGTCAAGCGCAGAGGTTGGCTCGTCAAAGAGCATCACATCCGGATGCATCGCCAAAGCGCGGACGATCGCCACACGCTGTTTCTGACCGCCAGAGAGCTGTCCCGGATAGGCGGATGCCTTTTCCTTTAATCCGACGCGTTCCAGAAGCTTCAGTGCCTCCGTCTCTGCCTCATCCTTTGGGCGTCCGAGCAGTTTCATCGGTGCCAGCGTCATATTATCAAGAATCGTCATGTGCGGGAACAGGTTGAACTGCTGGAATACCATTCCCATTTTTTGACGGAGTTTATCAATGTTTGTCTTCGGATCCGTGATATCCGTTCCCTCAAAATAGATGTGTCCGCCGGTCGGTGTTTCCAGCAGGTTCATGCAGCGCAGAAATGTGGATTTACCGGAACCGGATGGTCCGATCACGCAGACAACATCCCCCTTGCGTATCTGGGTGGAAATATTGGTCAGGACCTTTAAATCACCGAACGCCTTGGAAAGGTCATTGATGTCAATTATCACTTCTCCGTT